>JGI12635J15846_10000125_pt1 | contig 56162 bp, 52 predicted proteins | sample BlaSpr_A8_OM2_M2_FD_15846 | JGI IMG/M metagenome (IMG submission 15846)
GCCTGCTCCTGCAAGCCGACTCCGAAGGGCCTTCCTTCATCTTTGGTAAAGCTCCGCAAACATCGGTCGATTGATGCTTGCGTTCTTGGCACACCCCACTCCATTTTCAAAAGAACCTATTCACGTCTATCAATGCCCTTGGGCTGACGCCGGTTTGTAGCATCAGTTCCATTTGCTGCGCGATCTGCAGGAGCGCGCCATCGTCACCTGGCCTCGCTACTATCTGCAGCGCTGCCGGAAGGATGCGGTCACCCAAAGCCAAGGGAATTGAGATCGCCGGAAATCCTGCGACATTGAAGGGGGCGGTATAGGTCATCAACGCCTCGCGGACGGTTCCGGACCAGTCGCCGATCCTTACCTCGCCCGCATTCACCCGCGGTGCGATACAAGGGCATGTCGGCAGGATGAGATAGTCGACCGTCGACATGACTTGATGTAGTTTCGCTGTAAAGGTCCGCCTCGTCTGCTGTGCCTGTGCATAGTCGCGCAAGACCATGGTCTTTGCGCGTTCCAGCCTTTCGACAATCTCGGAATCGTAGTGAGTGACAATGCGATCCCAGTCGTTTTTCCTGAAGTGTTCGATGCTGGCTTCCACCAGGACAATATTCGCGAACGCCTCATAAACGGTGTCAAACAGACAAGATGTGCTGACATTCACGCATGCAAAAGCTTCGCTGAGGCTGTCGATGGCCTCGTCGAAAGCCGACGCGATTTCCGGACTCAGCGGGACAGGCGCAACCTCACGGACGACACCGAGGCGTGCGGAAACCCATGCGTCATTCTCGGGAACTTCAATGCCGAAAGCGTCGGAGAGAATCACGACGTCATCGACCCTGTGCCCAAGGAGGCCGGGGTGATCAAAAGTCGGAGCCAACGGGAAAACGCCACGTGTGGAGAGAGCCCCGAAGGTCGGCTTGAAGCCGACGACGCCGCAAAGCGCGGCGGGAATCCGGACCGAGCCGCCGGTATCCGTGCCCAAGCCAGCTGCGACGGCACCGTAAGCGATTGCCGCGGCTGCGCCGCCGCTGGAGCCGCCTGGAATGCGCGTGCTATCCAGGGGATTCAGTGTATCTCCATAGGCGGTACTGGCCGTAGTCACGCCCAATGCAAACTCATGAGTCGCGGTCTTGCCGATGATGATCGCGCCACGCTCCACCAGCGCCTTCACAATGTCAGCATCGGCGGCCGGGACATGGCCGAGATACGCTGCGGAACCATAGCGGGTTTCAATGCCTTTCGTGTCGATCAAGTCCTTGACACCGATCGGTAGACCTTCAAGTGGCCGCTGGCTGCCTTCCGCATAGCGACGATCGCTATCCGCGGCAGCCTTCAAGGCACGATCCCAGTCGATTACCGAGAACGCATTGATGGTTCGCTTGCTGGCTTCCGCTCCTTCGAGCGCCTGCTCTGTCAGAGCAGTAGCAGTGATGCGCCGCGTGCTTAGGGCATCGAGCGCCTTGCGAAGGCCCGGGGCGCGCGGGGCTGCGCTTGATGACTGGCGAGCGTTATTCATTACCACAGGCTCTCAAGTAGTGCGTCGAGCTTCGGGCCTGCGTCAGCGCCGAGATCATCTACCTCCAAGGGGTAGTTCGCTTTCAGCAACGCGGCAACCTTGGGCAGCTGCGCCCTGTCGAAATTGAGTGCGCTGAGCCGGCTGGGAAGTCCAAGTGCAGCTACCGCGCTCGAAATCCGGCCGGCCAGGTGCGCAGCGGCAGCTGTGCTGCCGTGGACATGAGAGAAGATTTCAAGCTTGTCGCCGTAGATGTCCGCACAAGCACGGATGACGGGACCCAGGGTGATGCACGAGGTCACGCTGTGCTGCAACCCAAAAGTGCCTCCAAGAATGTGGCCAATGCGATGGCTCAAGCCGTAGATGACTGATGCCGGGAAGAAGTAGCACTGCCAAGCGCTGAGTTGAAGCTGCAAGAGGTCGTCGGTCGACACAAGACCTTCATGGACGGCTTGCCTTGTCTCGAGCTTCTGCGGCCATTTCTCCAAGACCCTGAAGAAGCGTTCTACGCCGGTCGCGGCCATGATCGCGTGTGGATGATCCCTGCCGACCCTGCGCATCCCTTCGACCGCGTGATCGATACCCTTGATGGCGGAGGACAACAGTAGCGCGCGAGGAGTATCGAGCACTAAAAGTGGGTCAATGACCACCACCGTCGGGACCGTCTCTCGTACGGCGTAGCTTCGCTTGAACTTCTGTGGGCCGTCGGTCTCGGTCACTCCGAAAAAGTGGGAGAACTCGGAACCGGACAACGTCGTTGGGAAGGCAGCGATGGGAAGATAGCGCCCAGTCTGCTCGTGGTGCAGATAGGAAACGGCCTTTGCGGCGTCGAGAACGGACCCGCCACCCAGTGCGATGATCGACTCGGCCTTAAGGCGAACACAGGCATCGAGAGCCTTGTGCACGCCGAAGTCGGGAACATGCGGGGGTAAGTCAGTGAAGGTGCCCACGCCTTGCTTGATGTTCGCCTGTATGTACGCTTGGTTCAATGTCTCCAGCGGCTCAACTGTGAAGGTGATCGGACGGCTGATGCCGTAATCTCCAAGTGAAGCGGCGGCGCTCCGCAGGATTTCGTGTCCCCAAACAATCGTATCTTGCGGCAGACAGTTCAACTTGTTCATCAATTCACTCCGGGGTCACGTTTGCAATTAAGGCTTAACTCTGGAATGGAAAGATAGTCCATCTGGCATCCGATGTGTGCTGGCCTTTCGGGAACGTAGCGTCCAAGAATGTGAACGACGGAAAGGGACACGCTATACAGGCGGTCGCGCGCACCCCTTGGCTTACTCAGTTAAGCAGATGAATGCCGCCAGCGTCCACTCGATCGCATGGACCCAACAAGCGGAGTCTGGTGCCTGTACTAATATTCCGGAGGGGTTGAGGTTGCGCAGAGACTCAGCAGCCCTTCAAGTTTGAGAGCGCTCCGGGGACAGATTTACTTGCGCGGCGATAGCACCAAACCTAGCACAGATAGCACATTGCACCACGGCAGGGAGGGAATGGCGTTCGTGAATCTGTGTTGCGACTGACGCGAAAATGTTTCCCATTGCTGGCAACCTTAACATCGATAGAACTATGTAAGATTAATCCATTACACGTTCTCCTCGGGAAGGAAATAGCCATGCTGCGAGATCTGGTCATAACCCATGGCGCGGCTGTTGTGTTTGCAAACGTCCTTCTCGAATCACTCGGCCTACCAATACCCGCATTTCCTATTCTTGTAATCGCTGGGGCATGCTCCGTAGCGATGAACACATCGATTTCAACGTTGGTCGCGCTCTCGGTGTTGGGCGCGCTTATCGGCGACACTTTCTGGTTCTGGGCTGGCCGGCGGTTTGGAAGGCAGTTGCTGCGCGGCGTCTGCCGACTTTCGTTGTCCCGCGACAACTGCGTGAGTAATACGGCTCACTTTTTTGAACGCTGGGGAGCACGGATATTACTGGTGTCAAAGTTTATTCCGGGCATGTCTACTGTCGCGCTTCCAATGGCGGGAGCGAGCGGTGTGAAGCCATTAACCTTCCTCGTTCTCGACGCATGCGGCGCCCTTATCTGGACGGGTACGGGTGTATTGGTAGGTACTCTTGGTGCCTCCGTCGTGGAGCCGGTCGTGCGCGTACTGGACATGTACGGTTCAAGCATTCTCGCAATCCTCGCGACCCTAAGTATTTATCTTGCCCTGAGGTGGTGGCGCCGACGAGCTCTTGTCAACGCGTTGCGGATGACGCGAATTGCTCCCTCGGATTTGCATACGCTTATGCGGAAGCATCCAGAGCTTCTTATTGTCGACGCAAGGGCTAAAGCGATTCAAAGAATTGATCCGTTTCGGCTCCCCGGCGCTCGGGTCATTTCAATTGACAAACTGCGACGGAGCGTTGCTGAATGGCGACGGGACCAGCAGATAGTGATGTACTGTTCCTGCCCTAACGAAATATCTGCTGCTTTGTTGGCTCGCCGTTTCATGCGCCTCGGCTTTACCCACGTGAGACCCTTACATGGGGGAATCGATGCATGGAGAAAGGAAGGGTTTCCAGTCGAGCAGGCCAATATCTGATTACATTGCGCCGCTGGTGCAGCCCGGTCTACCGCGAGACTTTGTGCTGGCCCACGTTAGTATCTGGGATACCCGAGCTCGTTACTACCGATTGACGCAGCGGCGACTCTCTAATATCCCGCGTTGAAGAAACGCAGCAAGGGTGAGCACATTGGCTGGTCTCTGTCTGCGAGGCATGGGGTGTACGTAGCCGGATCTTGATAATCTCTGCGTCCTTGCTCGGCGATCGCAACCGAACCAGCCGGAAGATCGGGTCGATATCCGCGCGTGTCGTCTTAGCTTCAGGCTGTAGTCTCTTGGTTAAAAGCGCACAGCTCGACCAAGAAAGGCAATCAGTGGTACTTCCGCATGAAGGCGCATATCGGCGTGGACACCGAATCCGGGCCGGTACACACAGTTCAGGGGCGGACGCGAACGGGCACGACATCGTCAAGGCGGACGCATTGCTGCACGGCAAGCAAACTGTTGTGTACGGTGATGCGCAAAAACGTACGAACGCAAAGGCAGTGGAATGGATGGTCGCGATGTGCCCCGGCAAGCGCGTGGCGCTCGACAAAAACGACGAGCTTGATCGCATCGTCAATGAAATTGAATACCTTAAAGCCAGCGTGTGCGCCAAAGTAGAGCATCCGTTTCGGGTGATCAAATTGCAGTTTGGCTTCGTGAAGGTGCGCTACCGTGGTCTGAAGAAAAACACCGCACAACTTACAATGCTGTTCGCGCTGTCCAATCTCTGGACGGCACGTCGCAAGCTGCTGAAAATGTGAGTGGTAGACGGCGCAAGAGCGGCGATCCACAAACATCGCGCTCAATTTCTGGTCCGTATTCATTCGGTTCGCAACGCTAAAACGACTTTCGAGACCTACCGATTTCGAATGTGATGAACAGTCAGGCTGAAAATGAGTTGTTCAGACCTTCCCTAGATCGCCGCCAGATAGCGCTCGCTCCATGCCGCGATGACATTGGCTATATAAAGCGCATCTTCTTTTTGTGTGACCAGATGATCCGCGTTGTCCAGCGAGAGGAAGCTCTTAGGGTGCTTTGCAGCCTTAAAGATGGCGTTGGCATTCTCGATTCCGACTATTGTATCTCTGGGTGCGTGCATGACCATTAGAGGTCGTTTCAGCTGCGCAATACGGTCTGCTAGACACTGTTCGTGCGCATCGGTGATGAATTGCCGTTTTATTTTGAAGACTCGCCCAGCAACATGGACCTGTGCTTCGCCGAGCTCATCGATTTGCGAGAGCTGCGCGCCAAAATGGCCTGTCACATGGGCCGGGTCGCTAGGCGCTGCAATGGTTGCGACCGCGCGAATTTCAGGAATGCTTGACGCCGAAGCGAGAACTGCCGCGCCTCCCAGGCTGTGCCCGATCATAAGCGTTGGGGCGCAGTGGTTGGTACGCAAAAAATTTGTTGCGGCGATGAGGTCGAGGCAGTTGGAGGAAAAGTTAGTCTCAGAAAACTCACCTTCGCTTGCACCGATTCCTGTGAAGTCGAACCGAAGGACAGCTATGCCGTGCACCGTAAGTGCCTGCGCAATCCGTTTTGCAGCCACGATGTCTTTTCCGCATGTGAAGCAATGTGCGAACAGTGCGTAGGCGCGCGGCGGCGTATCCGGCCTATCGAGGCGTCCGGATAGTTTTTGGCCGTTAGGCCCCGGGAATTCTAACTTCTCAGTTAGCATTTTCGTTACTCCGTTTCCCCCGCCGTTTGGTGCCCATCGCGATGGCTGACAAAGTCTTTATAGGCAGCACCTTCGTTCTGACACCTTCAGCGATTCAAGGGTGTTGCTCGCCGCTCATGCGGCCAGCCAAGATGATGTGATCGAATCGATCGTTGCGCGTGTTCGGAAGGCTAACGAGCAATGCGTTGGCGTCTTGGCCGATCCCGGGTGGCCGTCTACAGGAGGCGTGTTCCTGTTCTTCGGCGATGTGTATCAGGCTTTCAGCTTACGGACGGTTTGTGCAAGGGCCGACCCGACAGCGCGGACCATCGAATCTGCTCGCTTGTCCTTGAGTCGATGCATCTCATCGAACGCCTCGTGAGCGAGCCCCAAAGAGAACGACTGAGGAATTACCCGGATAGTCCCCCAGGTGGATATGCGTCACTTGTGCGCCTGAGTCAATGGCACCCAGGGCAGCGATATCGAGGAGCTTCTGATTAAACGAGTTGCTTCGGGTACTACCGGCAAACGCGAGAATCTTGATAGTCATAAGTCACTCAAAGAGCGGTTGAAAAGTATGTTGAACAGACGTCAATGGATGTGACGAACAATAGGCAGATATCCCGGAATGTATTGGACTATTCCGGTAAGCAACTGCCGTAATGCGCCGCATCAACCGGTATGTGCTGCAAAACGTAGCGGGACGACGTCTCAGTTGACGGAAGCAAGTTTGAAGATAAATGCCGAGAAGAAAAATACCCTTCAGCGGGATTGAGTGTTCGTCTTGGAGCAACGAACCTTGACGCGGCCACAGTAGATTCTTTCGTCAGCCGCTCCGGATAGGCATCTACTCCCACGTCCGCGATCGCTGGAGCATCTTCTACGCCCAACCTTTCGTGCTCAACGAACGCCAAGCAGGCGTGGTTCTGTCGCGACAAGGCCATCTTGATGAGCAGACCCGAGTAGGCGACGTACCACCGCACGCACAGCGACATCACATCGAGCGGATAGTGAAGGCGCATTAGCACTCGGGCGATGCCCGCGGCAAGCGTCTTTCGCGGTGTTTGGGTCTTCTTCATCGGCCAGCCAAAGCGTATTTGTCAGGCTCGAATACTACCTCTCCCGCCTTAGCGCGACAGAACCCTCTCGGGTCATACGTGGCATCTACAATTCCCTTTTCGCTTCCCTGTGCACCCCTATCCCTTGGCCTGGACGGACTCGACGTCGACCGTAGGCACTACAGACATGCCGACGCGCAGCGACTGCGCTGCTGGCTGACCCGGATCAATAGTGATCTTTACAGGAAGACGTTGCACTACCTTCGTGAAGTTTCCCGTTGCGTTGTCTGGCGCGATCGGAGAAAACGTAATTCCACTTGCCGGTGCAACGCTGTTTACGTGACCTCTGATCGTCATCCCCGACAGCATGTCGACCTTTATAGTAACCGCTTGCCCTGGACGCAGGCGTTCGAGTTGGGTCTCGAGGAAGTTCGCTTCGATGTATGCTCGCTGAAGCGGAACGACCGCGAGCAATGGTATGCCGACGTGAACATAGGCGCCGACACGCAGCGTCCGTTGGCCGACCGTGCCGTCGATCGGCGCGAAAATTTTGGTGTACGACAGATTTAGCCGTGCTGCATCGAGAGCTGCCATAGCCTTTGCTGCCCGTGCCTCGGCCTGCTTCTGCTCGGCGAGCAAGACGGTGACCTGATGCTCGACGGCGTCTCGCCCCGCGCTGCTTTGGGTGCGGCGGGCAATTGCGATCCGAAGCTGTGAGTCTGCCTGCTGTTGTTCCTGAACCGTGCCCGATCCGTCGGCTGACAGGTTCGAATAGCGCCTATCGTTTGCTTCAGCAAACTTAACGGAAGCACTGTCGGCTGCGATGGCCGCCACGGCCTGCTGGATCACGCTGGTTTGTTGCGCGATGCTGGCTTGCAGCCGTTGGACGTCGGCTTGCGCGTTATCTACATCTGCCTTGGCACTCGCGACGGCTACCACGAAGTCTCGATCGTCGATGGTCGCGAGGAGTTGACCTTTGACGACGTGCTCGTTTTCCTCCACAAAAACCTGCGCTATGCTGCCCGCAACCTTCGGTGCGACCAAGGTCGAATCGGCCGTGACGTAAGCGTCGGTCGTTGTCTGGTGGGCAGCGCGGCCCGCGTCGCGCGCGTATAGATAAAGACTGCCGGCCGCGACGGCAGCAAGCACGATGACGACGACACGCTTGACGGGTAAGGGAAGAGACATGATGACTATTTCGAAGTGGTGTTGGGTATTGGCGGTTTGATGTATTGCAGATTCAGCACGAGCGGAATCAGGACGACAGCAAGGACGCCGAGGACCAGGTACGCATCGGCGATCGACAACACAAAGGCTTGGTGCGAGATGCGCCCGGCCAGCTCGCCGAGGCTTTCGCCGCTGCTCGCCGAATTCACTGGCGCGATCGCGCCAGCGTTCACGCCTGCATCCAGAATCACATTTGAGTGCATTTTTTCGCGGACGGTGATCAGTCGGTCCAGCACTGCACCGCCGGATAACGTTGCGAACGCGCGCAAGACGTTGACGATCCCCGACACCGTGGGACCCTCCATCGGTTGAACGACGCTCGTGGCGAGGAAGAGCATTGCGATTACAGCCATTGGCTGCCCGAATGCCTGCATCGTTTGTCCGATGATGAAGTCGTGCGCGATCCAGTCGGAGGTGACCTGTGAGCCTGTTACGCACGAGCCGGCCAGCAGCGCGAGGCCGCCGGCGAACATGTAGCGGGCGTCCATCCATTTTTTGTAGAGCAGGAAGGACACGGCGGGCCCGAGAATTAACTGCGGAAGTCCGATCGACAGTCCTATCGTGGCGACATACGGAGTGCGGAAACCGTGGATCTCGCGTAGGTACTCGGCAGGCAACAGCGACCCGGCCAGCAGAGCAACAACCAGAGCGAAGAAGATCAGGAAGCCGAGACCCAGGTTTCGACGACGAAGCAACTGAAGCTTGATGAATGGCAACGGGTGATACCACTCCGCGAGCAGGAACACGCAGGTCAGCGCACCCCCAGCGCAGAAGAACCAGACGACCCGTGGATCGTGGAACCAGTCATACCGTTCTCCTTGCGTAAAGCCGAGGCCAAGCAACGCCAGACCAAGAATGCCCGTTATTAGGCCGAGCATGTTGATGTCCCTGAAACGACCAAGTCTTACAGGATCCTGCGGGATACCCCATGCGACGGCGCCGATCGAGAATAGCGCGAGTGGAAAAATCTGCCAGTACACCAGATGCCAGTTCGCCAGTGTGTCGGTGTAGGTAGCCGACAGCCATGTCGCGATGTTCGGCGCAAAGGTCGCGGTCATGGCGTACATTGCGAGACCATAAAGGCGGAGCGACAGGGGAAAGAAGCGCAGCGCCGCGGCCATTAGAACAGGAATCAGCAACCCCCCGAAAAATCCTTGCAGGCACCGTAGAACGAGCAGGATGGCGAAGTTCGGCGCGAATGGCGTTAGAAGCCCCAGCGCGGTGAAGATCACCACCACGCTGATGTGAAAACGACGGAGCGAAAACGTCACGGCAAACCATGCCGCAAAAGGCATCGCGGCAAGTTCGAAGGCTGAGTAGAAGCTGCCGATCCAGCTGCCCTCATCCGCGCCGACGCCAAATACCGTCCTGATGTCCACGAGCGACAAACCTCCGATGCGGCTGTTTAGTCCCGACATCATCGCCGCGACGAAGACACCGACCACCCCGACCAGAATGCGCGTGCCAAACGTATGAGCCGCAGTTGCCGGAGGATTACGCAAGGGCGAAGCCGCAATCGATGGGCTCTGTTGGATAGCGTCGTTTTCAACGGAAGCATGCATTCTTTGAAGTGTCCTAATACCATCTAAGATTTAGCGCAGCGACCGAATGCCACGATTCGGTTATGCCATCGAGTCACTGAATCGTCCGGATCACGGATGCAGAATTGGTGCCCGACTGCCGAGTTTCCGAAACAGGCGAGCAAGCGCCATTGCGAGAGTGTTAACCGTCCGACGACGGCTTCGCGCCCGCCGGTGAGGTTGGGTGCGAATCGTCGTCCGACGGCGGATTCCATCCGCCCCCTAACGATTTGTACAGCTTGACCATGGCGATGGCGACGTCCGTGCGGCTTTGCGTAACTGCCGTTTCACTGGTCAAAAGGTCGCGCTGCGCGATGAGTACACTAACGAAGGTCGCGGCCCCTTGGGCGTAGCGATGCTGTGCGGTCTTGAACGCGATACGGTTTTCATCGACAGCGACGCTGAGTTGCTCATCGCGCTGTTGTTCGGTGCGATAGGCGGTGACTGCGTCATCAACTTCATGCCGCGCGCTGAGCACTGTGCGTTCGTATTGAATCGCAACCTCCTGCTGTTTGGATTTCGTCAGCGCGAGCGTTCCTGCGAGACGTCCGCCTTCAAAGATCGGAAGATGCAGCACTGGACCAAACGCGAATTGCCGGGCACCCCAATCGCCCGCTTCGCTATATTTCAACGCCTGAATGCCGAAGCTTCCGGTCAGGCTGACGTTCGGATAGAAGTTGGCCTTGGCAACGCCGATGTCGGCGGTGGCCGCGTGGAGATCGGCCTCCGCACGCAGGATGTCGGGACGCCGATGGGCGAGCTCCGACGGGAGGCCGACCGGTACCCTATCTGGCGGCATCGGGATGTCGATATCGGCGGAAAGCTCTCCGTCGAGCGCGTGGGGCGCTTCGTCGAGCAGCAAAGCCAGTGCGTTCATCAGCGCGGAGCGTTGTCGTTCGAGCTCGGGAATCGATGCGCTGACAGTAGCAAGCTGCGCTGCGGCGCTCGCCGCGTCGTAACGGGTGGCCACTCCCTCCTCCTCGCGGTGCCGGGCAAGATGCAGGCTGGTCCGGGCGATGTCCTGATTTTTCAACGCAATGGCGAGCGTGCTTTGAACGCCTCGAAGCTGAAGATAAGTACGGGCAACTTCGGCTGACACAGACACTCTCACGGCCTCAGTTTCGTAGGCCGCTGCCGTTGCTGTTGCCTGCGCCGACTCACGCGTTCGCCTTGCGCGGCCCCACAAATCCAGCTCCCAGCTCGCGTCGAAACCATACTGCCACAGACTGTACGGCGCGGACCCTGAAGTGCCGCTGAGCGATGAGGTTCCGAACGCGTCTGATCCATCGGCAGCGGTGGCACTGACCGGTGTTGACGTGCCGGCGAGCTTCAAGATTCCGTTAGGACTGGCGCGTTCGCGCAGGCTCGAGGCGTTGGCCCCGATAGTCGGAAGTTGCTCGGCACCAGCAATCCGAAGTTTCGCGCGGCTTTGCTCGATACGGGCCTCTGCTGCTCGCAAATCGAGATTCTGCCTACCTGCCCGCTCCTCGAGCGACGTTAGGACTGGGTCGTTGAACAGGGCCCACCACTTCGCATCGACGTGTGTGTCGCTCAGGCGGCTTGACGTGCTTTCGGCCTTACTGACGAACGAGCGGACTGGAGGGGTGACGGCCGGCGTTGTGAAATCTGGACCGACGCTACAAGCCACCAGGCCGATCACGGAGGTGACGCACAGGACCACGCGGACTATGGGATTCGGAAGCATCGAAGACGAACTAAAAAATGGCGTCAGCGCGAATAGGCGCGTCGAGATGGCTAGCGGGTTATCAACTCTTTTGCTTGGCCGTGTGCGGACATCCGGGTGGCGGGTCGCCTATGAAGCCGCGCGCTGACCAAAGTTCTGGAAACGGAATTTCGTCCAAAGTTGGCACCAACCATGCCACGCCTTCAGTTCCAAAGTAGGCAGGCCGCCCGCCGAAAGTCCGGCGCGTCGCCATCAGGTGGCGAAACTTCCACGTGGTAAAACCGTCAGCGATATCAGCGAGCGTTTCACCGAGTTGCTGAAGTTCGATGTTCTTGTCGTGGTCAGCGTAGATGTTGCGCCATACCTGCTCGACTTCCTTGCTAGGGCTATATGGCGCACTCAGATCGCGTTCAAACACCGCTTTCGGAATGTCCATACCTATGCGACTGAAATAGGCGAGGACGTCGTCATAGAGGCTTGGTTCAGCCAGAGCTGTGTTCAGTTGTGCCCAACGTTGCGGTTGCGGCTCGAAGTGCTGCAGGTGCTCAGCTTGTTTGATCCCAAGTAGATAGGCCATCTGTCGATATGTCCAACCCTGAAGGGCGGTGTCCTTGCCGTGCGTGGCGACAGCACGCGACAGGATGGCCAACAAATCAGTCGGCGTCATCCACGCGAGAGAGCGCCAAGTAGCGTTTAGAGGCTCATGATGTGCGACGATTCGCAGCAATGTACGGTATGCCTGAGTCAGGTTATCCGAGCGCAACTGCATTTGCGCCGTCTGGATTTCCTTGACGATGAGCATCCAGTAGAGTTCCGACACCTGCACGGTGACAATCCATGCCTGCTCGCCGGGATGATCACTTACCGTGCGTTGCAACGAGTGAAGCACGTCTGTTTGTATCCACGCGCTGTAAGGCGTCTGCCCGACGGCAGTGCTGACCGGCTCGCGGCTATCGAGGTTGGGTGTGTCGCTCACTTTATGCTCCTGGTTGTGTTCACGTCTATCAATGCCCTTGGGCTGACGCCGGCTTGCAGCATCAGTTCCATTTGCTGCGCGATCTGCAAGAGCGCGCCATCGTCACCTGGCCTCGCTACTATCTGCAGCGCTGCCGGAAGGATGCGGTCACCCGAAGCCAAGGGAATTGAGATCGCGGGAAATCCTGCAACATTGAACGGGGCGGTATTGGTCATCAACGCCTCGCGGACGGTTCCAGACCAGTCGCTTAACTCTGGAATGGAAGGATAGTCCATCTGGCATCCGACGTGTTCTGGCCTTTCGGGAACGTAGCGTCCAAGAATGTGAACGACGGAAAGGGACACGTTATACAGGCGGTCGCGCGCACCCCTTGGCTTACTCAGTTAAGCAGATGAATGCCGCGAGCGTCCACTCGATCGCATGGACAACAAGCGGAGTCTGGTGCCTGTACTAATATTCCGGAGAGGTTGAGGTTGCGCAGAGACTCTGCAGCCCTTCAAGTTTGAGAGCGCTCCGGCGAGGGGCGGCCAAGACGTCTTGACCACGTTGTTACGTTGCACAGAGGTCGCGCGAAGCTCAATGACGCCCGCTCAGAACTAGCCGAACGCCGTGACCTTCGGTATTTCTGCCGCCAAAAAGTCAACGAATGACCGTACCGCCGGTAGTAGTCCCGTCCGATACGGAATGAGCGCCGATATACGCGCATCCGCGGCAATCCACTCGGGCAGTATCTGTCGCAGGGTGCCCGCCTTCAGTTCCGCCCTGCAGATATAGCCAGGGAGCGCCGCGATACCGAGATTCGTACATGCGGCCACTTTCAGGGTGACCATATCGTTACTCTGGAACCGTGGCTCTATGGGGACGGTGACCAGTCGTTCGCTCGGGCCACGCAACTGCCATTGCAGCGGACCGTTTCGCACCATCGAGATGGTGGCGTGCTGTGCCAGGTGCTCCGGCTGCTCTGGTGCGGGCATTTTCGAGAGATAGTCCGGGCTGGCAAAGAGGCACCATGGCACATTGGCAATTGCTCGCTGGACCAGGTTCGAGTTTTGGAGATGTGCATTGTGCCCCCGTATCGCAAGATCGAATCCTTCTCCAACAATATCGACCAATCTATCGGTTGCAGTCTCAACGATGCTAACCTTCGGATGATTGCTGAGAAAGATGGGGACAAGGTCTCTTAAAGCAAACTGCGCAATCTCAGTGGTTGTTGTCATACGAATCACACCGCTTGGCTCTGACAATCTCTGACGCACCGCCTCCTCAGCGGTCTCAGCGCTTCGCAGTAGTGCGACTGCGTATTGGTAGAACTCCGCTCCCATCTCGGTCATCGCAAACTGGCGAGATGTCCTATTGATCAAACGAACACCTAGTTCAGCTTCAAGCTCCTTGACACGATGACTCAACGTCGACTTGGGAAGCCGAAGGCCCTGACCGGCCGAGGTGAAGCCGCCACGGTCGACCACTTGCACGAAATAGAACACGTCTTTTAAGTCCAGCATCCGATCACCGTAGACGAGATACATTCATTTTGCTAGACAGCGTCAAGCAGCGTAGCCGGTTTACCAGGGAACATCATAGCCGGTTGACCGAGATGATTGTCAGTAGCTAATGACCCATCGTTGTCGCTCCTGGTTCGCAATTGTCGCTGGAGGTTTATCGGCGCCAGCTGTTCGGTTTGTCATCGGCGCGTAGACAACATAGCGCCGACATTCATCTCGAAGTTCAGTGAATGCTGGATCAGCCAGTCGCTTCGCCTCCTACCCGCACCCGGGTGCCTGAGATCGCTCGCTGGCTCGCCTTTCGGCGCCAAGCTGAGGATCGTTCGTGTTTCTCAGACCAAGCGTACAAGCGGCAGCATCTTCTAAATCAAAAGGAAGTGTCTATGATTCCGTATCGACTACAACAAAACCACCGATGGAGACGCTGCAAAAAGCGCGCCCTTGGGGCTTCGTTTGTCTTTCACGGATTTTCTCAACAGAGCGGGAGACTTCTATGTCAATCATTAAGGGCTTTCACCATCTGACCGCCTGCGTCAGCGGCGCACAAGAGGACGTCGACTTCTATGTCAAGCTGCTCGGTCAGAGCCTCGTCAAGAAGACCGTCCTCCTCGATGGGGAGGATCCCATCTATCACCTGTACTACGGGAACCCGAAAGGGGAGCCGGGCACACTGATGACCTCGTTTCCCTTCAAGCAGAAGGGCGTGAAGGGAAGGCGCGGCTCTGGCCAAATCAAGGTAATCAACTATTCCGTTCCTGCTGGTTCGCTCGACTTCTGGCGCGACAGATTCAGCGCAATGGGCATCGCGTTCAGCAGGGAGGTGACTGAGCGTTTCAGTGAGCGCAGGCAGCGTTTTCAACACCCCTGCGGCATCGAGTTCGATCTGGTTGCGTCCGATCGGGATACGCGCCTCCCCTGCGTCGCGAACGATATCCCGGAGGAGTTTGCGATTCGTGGGGTGCACAGCATCACGCTGTCCCTCCGCGAGGTCGCTGAGTCGATCATTTTCATGAAGGATGCGTTGGATTTCCGGTATGCGGGCGCGTCCGGGCTCCATCACCGATTCGAAACAGCTGACGGGATACCCGGGACGATCGTCGAATTTCTCCACGAACCCGATCTCCATCAAGGCTCTTCGATCTACGGGGAGGGGGCGATCCATCATGTTGCCTTCGCTGTGGACAGTGTGGAGCAGCAGATGATCCTGAAAGACAGATTGATGGGGATGGGCTACATCGACACATCCGAGTCGGTGAATCGCAACTACTTCCGTTCCATGTACTTCAAGATGCCCGGCGGCGTGATCTTCGAGGCAGCAACGACCGACATCGGCTTCGCGATCGACGAGGACGCCGACCACCTGGGCGAGGAATTCCAGCTCCCGCCCTGGCTCCAGAGTCGCAAGCAGGAGTTGCTCAGTCGCCTCGAGCCGATAGTCGTATAGAGCACGCTGTATTCGGTGCGGCGGTCGGTCGCCCTTTCGATACCAAGGTCGACCCCCTCATGGGCGGCTGGCGTGCGAGACGATCCCATGCGCTCCAGGGATTCGCTCCGCCGGGCTCGCGCCCGGCCTGGTCCGCCAAACCGCCCGCTGAGACTTTAAAAATGTCGGGAGTTTCATCTTGGCGTCGGTCCCGTTTTATATGGCTGGTGTTAAAAAAGAGAGGTCAATCGGACACGGGACGACGCAATGCGCGGCGGTGCCCGATCCATAGTTCAGCGGAGAATTCGATTCATGGACAAAGAGTCCCGGAAACCAGGCACGAGCCAAAATGATGCTGAGACGGTGTTCCAACGCGTGACACGTCGATCGTTCTTGGGCCGCGTGGGTGCCGCCGGCATCACGATTGGCGCCGGACAACTTTCCTCTGTCGCACACGCAGCTTCCGGCGGTGCTGATCCGGGTGAAACACCAGTCACCGACCTGAGCGCGGATAGTGCCAACGTACATATCCGATTGAACGTCAACGGCACTAACCACGAACTGGACATCGATCCCCGCACGACGCTGCTCGATTGCGTGCGAGAACATCTGCGGCTTACCGGCACAAAGAAAGGTTGCGACCACGGCCAGTGCGGCGCCTGCACGGTCCATGTCGACGGCAAGCGTGTGAATTCCTGCCTAAGCCTTGCCGCCACCCATGATGGCGAGGAGATCACGACCATCGAAGGCCTTGGACGGCCGGGCAAGCTGCATCCGATGCAGGCCGCCTTCGTCGAACACGACGGTTTTCAGTGCGGGTACTGCACGTCCGGCCAGATCATGTCGGCTGTCGCACTGCTCAACGAGCCTTACGGTCACAGCGACGAGGACGTCAAGGAAGCCATGAGCGGAAATATCTGCAGGTGCGGCGCCTATTCGAACATCGTCTCCGCGATCCAGCAAGTTCGCCGGAAAGCTTAAGCGGAGCATACGAATGGAACTCTTTCAACTCAAGCGCGCGTCCAGCGTCGCACAGGCACTCGACTTCGCGCAGACTGATACCGGCAGTCAGCAAAGTGGCGTGTCGATGCGCTTTCTGGCCGGCGGTACAACACTGCTCGACTTGATGAAGCTCGACGTGGAGCGTCCGACGCAGGTCATCGACATCCATCACCTGCCGCTCGCTCAGGTCGAAGCAATCGACGGTGGCGGGGTCACGATCGGCGCGACAGTGCGCAATTCCGATCTCGCGAATCATTCGCTGATCAAGACGCACTATCCTGTCCTGTCCCAGGCGTTGCTTTCCGGTGCGTCGGCCCAGTTGCGAAACATGGCGACGACCGGCGGCAACCTGTTGCAACGCACGCGCTGCGTCTACTTTCGCGATACTGCCACGCCATGCAACAAGCGTGAGCCTGACACGGGTTGTTCTGCAATCGGCGGGTTCAATCGAAACCTCGCCATTCTGGGGACCAGCGATCACTGCATCGCGACGAACCCCTCGGACATGAGTGTCGCGATGACCGCACTCGAGGCCACGATCCATGTCGAAAGCAGGCAGGGCAAGCGAAGCATCGCGATTGACGACTTCTTCCTATTGCCCGGGGCCACGCCGCAACGTGAAACAGCCCTCAACCCCAGTGAGCTGATCACCCAGGTGACGCTTCCTGCGCCGGCACCCGACAGTCGCAGCGTCTATCTGAAACTGCGCGATCGCGCATCGTATGAATTTGCGTTGGCGTCGGCAGCGGTCGTCATGACCGTATCGTCGGGCAGGATCGCCCACATCAGGATCGCACTAGGCGGTGTCGGCGTTAAGCCGTGGCGCTCGCGCGAGGCCGAAGCCGCGTTGCTCGGCCGCGCGCCTGAGCCCGCGGCGCTACGGGCAGCGGCCGAGGCCGCGCTCCAGTCAGCGCTCCCGCAAAGCCAGAACGGCTTCAAGGTCGAACTTGCTAAACGCTGCATCCAGCAAGCACTCAAGCTGGCCATACAGACTGCCTGACCCAATGGTCGTGACGCGGAGAGAACGTGCAATTAGCTAGCAATAAAACGCAGCCGATCATTGGCGGCGACTTTACCCGAATTGACGGACCGTTTAAGGTCAGCGGTGCGGCAACGTACACGTCGGATTTCAACTTTCCAGGGATGCTTTACGCCGTACCGGTTTGCGCGACGATCGCCAAGGGGCGCATCGATCAACTGGAAACGGCCACTGCCTCGAAGATGCCAGGGGTCCGCGCTGTCTTCACACGCGAGAACATCGGAAAGTTCTATCGCATCGGCTTCGGACCAAGAATCGACGAAAGACGCCCGCCGCTCGACGACGACATCATCTCGTATTATGGCCAGTACATTGCAGTCATAGTGGCCGATACGTTCGAGCAGGCAACCGCCGCGTCCAGTGCAGTGAAGGCGCGGTATGCGCAGAGTCAACCCGATGTAAGGATCCAGATGTCGGCAGAGGGGACGCCGTCCGTCGACACGCAGCGCGGCGACGCAGAGGCCGCATTCGCGGCCGCCTCTGATACGCTGAAGCTGGACCAGACCTACACGACGCCGATCGAAACGCACAACCCAATCGAACTGCATGCCACGGTGGCCGTATTCGATGGCACGAGCTACACGCTCTACGAAACGACGCAGTCGATTGTCAACCAGCGGCAGATGATGGCACAGATGCTCGGCGTGCCGGAAGACCAGGTGCGCGTCATCATGAAGTATCTAGGCTCAGGATTCGGCGGCAAGCTGTTTCCGTGGTCCCACTCGCTACTCGCCGCCGCCGCGGCCCGCAATCTGCGGCGGCCCGTCAAGCTGGTGCTGACCCGCGAGATGATGTTCCAAAACGTGGGCCACCGTCCGGGCACGGAGCAGCGCATACGCTTGTCGGCAACACGCGCTGGACGTTTGACATCGCTGCAGCAGCACTACGTCTATCAAACAGCCCGCCTGGATACACGCAAAGAGAATTGCGGCGAGGCGACAGGCTATCTCTACAGCTCGCCGAACCTGCAAGTGACTTCCGCCCATGCGCGTCGGGACATCGCGCCCAGCACATCAATGCGCGGCCCGGGCGCCGTCCCTGGCTTGTTCGCAATCGAATCGGCCGTCGACGAGTTCGCCATCAAGCTCAATATCGATCCCGTCCAGTTACGCCTTCTCAATGAGCCGGCGATTGACGAAAGCCTGAATGTGCCGTTTTCCTCCCGGCACCTCAAGGAGTGCCTGACGCGCGGCGCGGAACAATTCGGCTGGGCAGCACGCGAGACGCCGGTCGGGTCGATGCGTCATGACGGTATGGTGATCGGCTGGGGAGTCGCAGCGGGGTCGTGGCAAGCGCAGCGATCCGCAGCGGAAGTCATCGTTGAACTGAACGCCGACGCAACGGCGCGCGTGTTGACAGCTACTCAGGACATTGGCACGGGGACGTACACCATACTCGCTCAAATGGTGGCTAATGCGACCGGGATCGCGCTCAACAGAATTTCAGTGGTGATCGGTGACACACGCTTGCCTCCCGGCCCGATGTCCGGGGGCTCGAGGGCTACGGCGTCGCTGGTTCCGGCCGTGGCGCAGGCGGCGCAGGCGGCGGTCCAGCACCTTTTGCTCACCGCAGCCGAAGCAGGTAACTCGCCCTTCAACGGGCAGAAGGCGGATGCACTTGGTTTTGAGCAAGGGATGGTCTATCGCAAAGGAACCTCACCGGGAGCAGGAGTGCCCTTCGAGCGGATTCTGGGGCCGGCAGGGATCAACACGGTAGTGGGAAGGGGGCAATCCGGCCCGAATCAGGACGATCCTGACGCGAAGCGCGTGTCGGTGCACTCGTACTGCGCGCATTTTGTCGAGGTTACATGGCAGCCTGAAACAGCGCGGTTGCGAGTCAGTCGCGTGGTGAGCGTGATCGATGGGGGCAAGATCATCAATGCCCGTACGGCCCGCAATCAGATCGAAGGAGCTGTCGTGATGGGTGTCGGCATGGCGCTATTCGAAGAGACGAACTACGACAGCCGTTCCGGCGCCCCGATCAACCGCAGCCTCGCCGACTATGTCATGACCACGCATGCCGATGCACCGAAGATCGACGTCACGTTCCTCGATTATCCGGATCTCGCATTGAATCCGCTCGGCGCACGCGGTGTCGGAGAGATTGGAATCGCGGGTATTGCGCCAGCGATTGCGAACGCTGTTTATCATGCGACGGGCGTGCGTGTGCGTAATCTTCCGGTTCGGATCGAAGACCTGTTGGCGGCTTAGTACCTCAACGTGACCGTCGCGCAGATCGCCGCGGTAAGCGCCGAGCTTGCGACCGTTCAAGTGCAGAGCCGCCAACTACAAGCAGCTGTCGGGCTGATAGGTGCAGTGGGCGGCGGCTGGAGCACGGCGGATCTCCCGACCCCACAACAGACAATCCCCTTCAATCCACTTCACCGGAGGACGGGTGAGCTTCGCCAAGCGAATTAAGGCGAGTAACTCTTGGCTACCCCTGGCACACGAGCACGCACCTTTCGGGGCGAATAGCCCACGAGATTGCCAGGGGCGTGCGACGCCGCGTCAACGAGGTCATGCCCGATCCGGTCGGCAAGAATCCGATTTCCGACTGCCGTGCTGGCGTATGCATCGATCCTGCCGGTGGTGAGCGCGTTGATCGCCCCACCCTGCTGATGCCGGCGGCTCCGTTCCTCGCAACGGCGACATGATCAAGTCGTAGCGCGCGACTCATGCGTCGACAGGCGCTACCTTCAAGAATTTATTGTGTTGCCGCTATCAGGCGGGATGCGGTGTTTTCAGGTTCGCTTAAAGCCTCATTTCAAAACGGTAATCAACCGGTCAGAATCCGGCCACCGCTCGCGCGGATCATCGGAGTGTGGCGGTTGTTTTACTACAAAGGCCGCCCAAAAAGGAAATCACCCAGAGAGCATGATCTATGAAATTTCTCAAGCAGGGCTTCGCGGTCTTTGTATCCTCGTGCCTGGTGCTAGGTGCTGCGCACGACGCGTTCGCAGATCAGGCCAATCAATCGGTGCTCGCCCCGGCTCAGCCGACGCAGTGGACTACCGACCAGCTACAGCAGCTTGTCGCACCCATAGCGCTGTACCCGGACGCCTTGGTAGCGCAAATCCTCGCAGCCTCGACTCATCCGGTGGAACTTGTCGAAGCGAATCGATGGATGCAGGAACACCCTGCACTGACCGGGGACGCACTAGCCGTTGAAGTGAATAAACAGAGTTGGGATCCAAGCGTCCAGGCCCTCACGCAGTTCCCTTCGGTACTCGCCAATGCGGACCAGAATCTGACCTGGGCCTCAGCGCTTGGCGACGCCTATCTGAACCAGCCTCAGGAGTTGATGGCCGCCGTGCAGGTGATGCGCCAACGTGCCGAGGAAGCCGGAAGCTTACAAAGCACAGGTCAGCAGACGGTATCCACCCAGGATCAAACGATCACTGTCGAGCCGACAGCCCCTGATGTCGTGTACCTGCCGGAATACGATCCATGGCTCGCCTATGGAACACCGATAGCAGTCTGGCCGGGATGGTATCCCTACTCGGGACTCTACCTGGACGGCCCGGGAATCGCCTTTGGCCTAGGCTTTGGACTCGGGTATTTCGGTGGCTACAGTTGGGGATGGCATCACTGGAGGCCCGACTGGAATCGCCGAACGGTAGTTTACAACCACCGCCCCTACATCTCGCGCAGTGGAACGATGACCAACCGAAACGACTACTTGCATGGACACGAAAATTTCGATCGTACCCAGGCATTTCATGATGAACGCGGATTTTTTGCGAATTCGGGTCCGCATGTATCCACAGCACCGCAGCGCGGATTCGCAGAATCAAACGCGCGGTTTGACAGCAACCGCGGACGATTCAGCGGTTTTGGCAATGAAGGTTTCGCTCGGGAACCTTCTGGCGAGGGACGAGCCGGCTTTGGCGGGTTTGCTCATGAAGGCGGAAATGCCTACGGCGAAGGGTCCCATGGCGGCGGAGGCCACAGGTAATTGAAGCTTCTGTACATTCGATAATCCGTACGCGAAAACAGACACCGCGAAAGCCGGTGTTCCGCCACAAACCGGCTTTGCTGCTTCCGCAAACCAGACGATCGCTTATCGGCATTCGATAATTGTTTAGGATGACATATTTCTTTCGACGCCGATCAGCGCCTTGAGGCCAGTGAGGTCGATCTTTATCGTTTCATGAAAAATATTTAACGGTTATTTCACTATTTTAAGCGGTGTCATCGAATTACTATCGTCGCCAAGAGCCGCTGATTTACATCGAGTGCTCCATCGTTCAGATTCCGTCTTGAAACCGTAAGTTTTTTTCGATAATCGAGACAATTGTAAGCAGTATTAAATAATCTGCTGATAACGAAAGGAAATGAAACATGACTGACCTGTCGCGACGCAAAATGCTGATCGGCGCCGCTGCTTCCGCAGCAGCAATTGGGGTCACTGCCACGGCAAGGGCAGCCTCGTTCGGGAACCCGGATCACCCGGCCGAAGGCGCAATCAATGCCAAGAGCCCGTCGAGCCTGACGGATCCAGGGCCAAAGAATCCGGCGCTTGCCAGCCAGTTTCCGTCGACGCAAAGCCCGCCTCCCACGGACGTGAACGGAATGGCTGAATTCTGGGCCTCTTTCAATAACGCGCCCAAGCGAATTCAAAATGGCGGTTGGGCACGCGAGGTTACACAGGATGATTTTGCAATCTCCGCCGATATTTCCGGCGTGAATATGCGTCTCTCGAAATACGGCATTCGCGAAATGCACTGGCACCAGCAAGCCGAATGGGCAGTCATGCTCGACGGTGGATGCCGCGTGACGGTACTGGACGAACTCGGCCGTCCGCAGGTGGCCGATGTGAAGACTGGCGACCTCTGGTATTTCCCTCCGGGACTGCCGCATTCGCTGCAGGGCCTCGGTCCGGATGGCGCCGAATTTCTGCTCGCCTTCGACAACGGCAAAGCGTCCGAATTCAACACGCTTCTCGTCACCGACTGGATCGCGCACACGCCGCCGGAAGTTCTCGCAGCGAACTTCGGCGTACCGGCCGAATCGTTCAAGAACACTCCGGTCGACAACCTCTGGATTTTCCAGGGCGGCGATCCCGGTCCACTCGCTGACGCCCAGCAGGCGGTGACTTCGCCGCTCGGCGCACCCACCCATCCGTTCGTCTTCTCCATGAGCAGCCTGCCGCCGGTGCGCAAGACAGCGGGCGGCATGGTGCAGATCGCCGACAGCCGGAACTTCAAGGCCTCTACGACTGTTGCGGCTGCGCTCGTCACCATCAAGCCTGGCGGCATGCGCGAGCTCCACTGGCACCCCAACGCGGACGAGTGGCAGTACTACATCAAGGGTGAGGCCCGAATGACCGTATTCGATACAGGTCCGCGAGCACTCACCAACGATTTCCGCGCGGGCGACATCGGCTATGTAAAGAAGAGCCTCGGCCACTACGTCCAGAACATCGGCAATACCGATCTCGTGTTCCTCGAGATCTTCAAGGCCGATCACTATGCCGAAGTTTCGCTGTCCGACTGGCTGACGCATACGCCACCGCGAATGGTGATGGAGCATCTCAACATCACCCCGGAAGTTCTCGCGATGTTCCCTAAGACCCGGCCCGACGTGGTGCCGGTCTGAGCGTCCCGGCGCAGAAGTCCTTGGCGAAGAGCGTGTGTAACGGCGAGCGGATCCGCCATTACACATGAGCCGGCGGGCCGCGTAAGCGGGTGCTTCGTATGGTGTGCGCTCAGCCGGATGCATAGAGATGAACAAGGTATTTACGATGCTTACGCTGTTCAAGCTGCTGCAAGCGAACGCCGCACCGATGGCCGGCGCGACACATCGGACGGAGCTCGCCGCGCGCGAGGCGCTGAGCGGACAGCGCAAGGGCTTGAGTGCCCTCCTCCCGTTCGTGGGCCCAGCAGTGATTGCATCGGTCGCGTACATGGATCCGGGCAACTTCGTCACCAACATCCAGGCGGGTTCAACATGCGGCTATGAACTGCTATGGGTCGTCATGCTCGCCAGCCTGGCCGCGATGCTGTTTCAGGCGATGTCTGCAAAGCTTGGCATCATCACTGGCAGCAACCTCGCCGAACTTTGCCGCGATCAGTTTCCGAAGCCCGTCGTGCTCGGCATGTGGTGCGCATCCGAAGTCGCCGCAATGGCAACCGACATCGCCGAATTCCTGGGCGGCGCACTTGGCTTCTCGCTCCTCTTTCACGTATCGATATTGTTCGGCCTCGTCGTCACCGGCGTAGTCACGTCCGCGATCCTGTTGCTCGACAAGGGCGGATTCCGGCCGATCGAGATTGTGATTGCGCTGCTTGTCGCCGCGATCGGACTCAGCTACGTCCGCGAGCTCGCGATCGCACCGCCCGACTGGCATGCGGCGCTGGCAGGCAGCGTGGTGCCACGCCTGCATGGCGCAACTGCCGTCACGCTGGCCGTCGGGATTATTGGCGCGACCATCATGCCGCACACGCTCTATCTGCATTCGGGTCTCACGCAAAACCGCACACCGGCGCGCAATGACGAGGAACGGCGGCAGCTGCTGGCGTTTTCGAACCGGGAGGTGCTCGTCGCACTCGGCATCGCCGGCTTCGTGAACCTCGCCATGGTCATGATGTTCGCATCCGTATTCAGCAAATCGGAGCCCGGGATCGCGGACATCAGCGTCGCCTACCATGCACTGGTTCCGCTGCTCGGCGTCGGGGCCGCCACCGTGTTCCTGATCTCGCTGATGGCGTCGGGGATATCCAGCTCCGTCGTAGGCACCATTGCGGGCCAGGTGATCATGCAAGGCTTCGTGAACTTGAGGATTCCGGTATGGGCACGCCGCGTGGTCACGATGATCCCCGCGTTCGTCATCGGCCTGCATTTCGATGTCGTGGGCGCGATGGTCATGAGCCAGGTGGTGCTGAGCTTCATTCTGCCGTTGCCGCTGATCGCGCTCGTCGTGCTGTCGTCCCGCCGCGCCGTGATGGGCAACTACGCGGCCGGCAAGGTGACCGTATGCGCGGCAGCCCTCACAACTGTCGTCATCGTCTTGCTGAATGCCATCCTGATCCATCAGGCGCTGGCATAGCGAGTCGAAGCGGTATGCACACTATCGGACATCAAGCTTGCTAAAGGCGCCGCCGGGACGGCTCCTCCTGCAGATCGAAGCATGAGCCGAAAAATAGACAAGCTGCCACTGGATCACGACGTCGGCGCTGCGCTCCATCTGGCCGGTCACCGCATACCTGATGAAGCCAATCAGCAGCATCACCGAGACCGAAAAGATGACGGCGTAGACTGACAGCAGTCGAAACGTCGTCGTGTTCCAGCTGCGACCCAGCTGGGCGCTTTGCGTCGGTGATGAGGAATAGTTCAAGGCCTTGGATCATGCGAGGATATAGCCCGAGCCGCGCACAGTCTGGATCAATGGCTTCACCCCTGGCGGGTCGATTTTTTTGCGCAACCGGCTCATATGGACTTCGACAAGATTGGTCCCGGGGTTGAAGTGATAACCCCACACGGCCTCGAACAGCATCGTGCGCGTAATGGTCTGCCCCGCATGGCGCATCATCAATTCGAGCACGCGATATTCGGTCGGCAGCAGCACGATTTCTTCGCCGTCACGCTTGGCCTTGCGGGAGGTCAAGTCCAGTTCGAGCGGCCCGACGCGCAACATTGTCTCCTGTTGCGCGGTCGGTGCCCGGCGTCGGCGCAGCAGTACTTCGAGCCGCGCNACCAGCTCTTCGGGGATGAAGGGTTTTGTCAGGTAGTCATCGCCGCCGGCGCGCAGGCCGCGCACGCGCTCGTCTGCATCGCCGAGCGCGCTCAATATCAATACCGGCGTCTGAATACCGGCACCGTGCATCGTCGCGAGAAGGCTAAGCCCATCTATGCCAGGCAACATCCGGTCGAGCGTGATCGCATCGTATTCATCGGTTATCGCGCGCGCCAGCCCTTCGGGCCCGTTGTCGACCCAGTCGACCGAAAATCCACGGCCTTCCAATTCACGAACGATTTCCTTCGCGATAAGTTGATCATCTTCAATAGTCAGCACTCTTGATATAGTCATTTCACGGCTCTGTGGCGCAAAGGACGGTGTGACGAGATTGTTCAATGAACACTTTCCAATTTGGTCGTGAATGATCGACCGTCGACGTCGGTCAGCCGCAAAGTGGTGAGCGTCTCAGGCGACACATTGGTGTGCGGGACTGGTGGGAGCGTCACCGTTGCCGCCGCGCCCATCGACGCACGAATGCCGTAAGGGCCCGCGCCAAATCGGTTGTAAGCGAAGTCATTGGCGAACGCACGCTTAGGCAACTTTGCCAACGCAGAAGCATCCCAGTGCTCGATAACCGTATGATCCGGACCCAGCAATGTCGCGTCGACGACGTGCGCCGGTGCTTCGGGCGTGCCCCCGTCGAGGTACACGTGGAAGCTGACCTGGCCGTCCGCCAATACTTTTCCTTCTCGCATCGTCAGATGGTGGGTTGTCGGACTGACCGGGCCGCCGTGAAAGGGCGTCACCACCGAACCGCGAAAGTAGCTGTAGGTACCGACGTTGTACACCGCGACAAAGGCAAATAATGTCAACGCGAGGGTGCGAAACGCACGATCGCTCTGCGGCAGCGGCAGGCTGCCCCCATCCATTGAAACCAGGCCTTGCTGGAGAGCGCCGGCCTGATGCGAAGCAGGACGTTGTCGACCGAATACGCGCTGCCACCGGCAAGCAACAAGGTGGTGCCCATTGCAAGATTGCAGGCGGCCATGGTCCATTCATCGATGCAGGTCGCGCCCTGCCAGCCGAACAATGCCATGAGCACAACAGACAGCAACATAGAAACCAGCGCTGACAGACGCGTGAGCAGCCCAACCATCAACATAAGGCCGAACACCAGCTCCGCTGCGCTGAACAATATGACGCCCGCGTAAAGAACATAGAAATGCTGGAGCATAAACGCGATCAGATGATCGAGCCCAAACAGTGCGCCCGGCATCGCCGACTGAAACTTATACGCCATCCAATGCGGCGCGTGCGGATCCAGTTTGCTTGGCCCATAGATGAAGCGTCGCGAGCCCCCGCCCCAATAGATAAACCCTTGTATAAACCGTGTAACAAGTAGGGCAATACCGGCCATCCGCCAGTTTCGATGTGCATCGTTACGCTGAGCATTGACAGTAGTCGCATCTATTGGGAGGGTTACCATGTCGATGTATTTCCACATTCTTTGATGAAGACAAAATCTACGGCGCACGCGCGCCGTCCGGGGTTGGTACTGTGCCGACCTTCGACGCAAGACTCGCAAGTAGCCAAGGGTGCCGGATTCAGGGAACAGCGACATCGGGCGATGTGCTGCCCCCGGTACATTCCGCGCGCCATGTGGTCAGAGCGGCACTAGCGCGTAACCTGCTTGCTGCAGAGTTGTCACGGTGGTCAGCGCGGACAACGACAGCGTTACTCTGGGGTCGATCCAGGCATACTCGAAGTGGTGTTCTGCCATCGCCTGGCCGCACACCGCGATCGTGACGCCGTCCTTCTTTAGCTTCGCAATCAACGGCAGATTCGGGTTGGGCACACCGAACTGCGCACGGTAATGCGCGTCGTCGAGAGCGAGCGCGGTGGCCGAGCCAGAGGCGACCGCGACGAATTTAAGCCTGCTTAATGGCACGCCTGACGCCACGTAGAGATTCACCGCGCGCGCAACGTGATCAAGCGCGGGACTCACCGCGTCGGGTTTCTCGCCCCCTTGCGTCAAAGAGAAGACCACCTTGTAGGTGTGACCCGGTTGCGGCTTGAAAGCGCCGTTTGGAAGAAAGTGCATCTTGCCGTAGTTGTGAACAGTCGGCGTGGTCCAGAAGTCGGGGGAATCCATCGTGCCTGCCTGGGCGCACAACGAAGCGGCGGCGAGCGCTGCAGTAGCCAGGAAAGTTCTTACTTTGTACATGGTTGATTGCGATTTCTCTAAAGTCGCACAAAGGTTGGAATCAAATGTTATGCAACCCTGATTGAGATAAATATGACCGTTAGCAATTCAGAACACTGCATGGGTCGCGTTTGAAAACAACGGCGGGACCTCCAACGTTCAAACCCGTGGTGATCTCATTGAAATCGAGCGCCAGCTTTGTAACCTGGTCCGGAACGTGGCGATAACGGGTGTACGCGTGGACAAATTACGCGCCGTACTTGCGCACGATCTACGCTAGCGCTGATCCCGGGCCAAGTTGATCTACTCGAGGCTAGTGGTACTTCAAGCAGTCCCTCGGCATCCCAGGGCACGTGGGAAATACTGACGCAAGTAAACTGGTGCAGCAATATCGTGCACGAGGCTGATCGTGATGCAATTACGGAACGCGCTTTGACGATACCCAGTGGTAGTTAACGCAAAACTGACCAGCCCGTTACAAATTCGCAATGAAACACCCTTTTCACGCAATCGGCGACTGACCATGTTTTGTGCATACTGCGCCCTTTCAGCGAGGGTGCCCAATTTGCGCAGGAGTCAGCTGTGTGTAATCGAATTCGGCTCTTCAATGCAGAGGGTTGTGCTCCCATGTTAGGCTTCTCTCAGGCCTCGCCGTATAGTTATCTGGGGTCCTGAATTTCGTTCCGTTCTGGAGGGTTTGTGGCTTTCGAACATCGTGGTTTTCGTGTGACCGCCGAAGCTGTGGCGGATGAGCTTGGCGTTCAGTGGGTATGCCATGCTGTGATTGAACGTACCGACGGGGATAAGGGCAAAGGCACGCCCCCGGCAATTGAAATGGTCATTCCAAGGGCCAAGATCGACCCACTGATGGCACTCAGCGCGCTTGAGCATCGGGCGCGAACCGAGATAGATGACTGGCATGAACGAAGGCGAGCGTAGGTCTATTCCTTCGCTTACATGGAGCCTCCCCACTTCCTGGTTCGCCAGCGCCTCTTGCTCGCCCCCGTCCTTGGTTGGATCAGCCAGCGATCCCCCGTTAGGGTTGAATGCCCTTCGGATCATTGGCACACCATGGTCGGCAGGCGGAAAACCTGACCAACCAACACGCAGGCTGTCGCGCGTCGGCCGCGCCACCGGATTTTTCTGATTATTTCTGTTTTTTCGAGGACCGGTCGGGCGCGTCCGAGCGAGTGCCCAGTGATGTCTTCCATATAGCATCGGACGCGGCGTCCGGGCGAGTGCGTGCCGTCTGACCGGGACCGAAACGGACTCAGATCGGCCGTTCCTGCAATTCAGTCTTGCAATAAACCCCCCTTTGAAATCCGGTCACATGGAATAGGCTTATTGGATCNNCGATTTCGTTTTACCAAACAACTGGAAACTGCAACGATCGCCTGACTGGACGTTTGATTTCCTATAAACAGATTTTTTGATCGTTCATAGCAAATGCAAAAGAATCTTTTGATAGCGCTACTTGTGGGTATTTTTACAACTACGGCGCACGCGCAAAGCAGCGTAACGTTGTATGGCCTCATCGATGCCGGGCTAACGTATGTGTCGAATCAGAGGGAAGCGGGTTCGACCGCAGGGCACAGCAAATTCGCGATGACCGACGCCAGCATCAACCCGGACCGTTTTGGTCTGCGCGGTTCGGAAGATCTGGGCGGAGGTCTCAAGGCTATCTTCACGTTGGAAAATGGCTTCACCCTCACCAACGGCGCCCTTGGCCAGCACGGTCTGCTGTTCGGCCGGCAGGCGTTCGCCGGTCTGTCGAGCAATCAATTCGGTACGGTGACGCTCGGCCGTCAATATGATTCGATGGTCGACTACCTGGCGCCGTTGGCGGGCGCTGGCGCCGCCAAAGGCGGCGTGTTCTTCGGGCACCCGTACGACAACGACAACCTGCAGAACACGATGCGGATTAACAATGCGGTCAAGTACGCGAGCCCGAACTACAACGGCTGGCGGTTCGGCGGCCTGTACGGCTTCTCGAATGCGGCCGGGGGTTTTTCCAACAACCGGGCATATAGCTTTGGTACTTCGTATAACAATGGTCCATTGCGTTTCGCAGCGTCGTACCTGCAGCTGAACAACGGCGGTACTGCCGCCAATCTGGCCGGCGCAACAGACTCCATAGTAAATGCGGGCGGCCAGGTGACCGGTAGCGACTCGACGTTTAGCGCCGGTCAGCAACGTACGTTCGGTGCCGGTTTTGACTACGCGTTTGGTCCGGCGACGGTCGGCTTTGTGTTCACGGAAACAAAACTGGAAAACGCAACGGGAATCAACAACACCAGCAGCTCGCCGATCCTCCTCGGTAACTCGAGCTTGCGTTTCGACAACTATGAAGTCAACGCGAGCTACAGCATGACGCCGGCACTCACTGTCATCGGTTCGTACACGTTCACGGACGGCAGTTCCAGCATCGCGGGCGCGTCGAGCCCGAAATGGAACCAGGTCAACCTGCTGTTGGACTACTCGCTGACCAGGCGAACCGACGTGTACGTCGAAGGCCAGTTCCAGAACGTGAGCGGCGGTGGCACCGTGTTTACGGCTGACATCAACGGTTTGTCACCTTCGGCCACCAGCAGGCAAGTCGCGGTCACCGCAGGCTTGCGCACCCGCTTCTGAGCTTCATCGAATCCGGGTCAAAAAAGCACCGTTCGCATGCAAAAGAGATTCGTTGATGACCGTTTGAGGTCTCCCGGCTGAAAAGGTCATCAACGATTCGCCATGCGGCGCCGTAACGGTTTTGTCGCGATAAGGCGATCGGACGAGAAAAATCGATATTATAAGGATGACTTACATAACTAACGCGTAGAACTGGCTCGCTGCCGATGGTTTGATTTTGCCGGCGTGTTGGCTCTCTACCCACTGAACAGTCGAGGAAGAAGTTCCCGAAGAAGGGATGGGACGGCAAGATCGGCAATGCAATGGCTCGAACGGCCGCGCTCCAAGTTCCTCCGCAGTCTTCTCCATATGCAGCCAACAACTCGAAATCTACGTCGGCGTCCCAAGCTGAGAGCAGACCGTGTTACATGTCGCGCCGATTTATTCACCATAACGCTTCCAGACGGAAGATTTATGGTTACCTGCACACAAGGAGGATCCGGGAATGGCCGGGAAGCCTTGACTGGCGGAAGGCAGCAGACTCCTACAACCGCCCGCAATGCCCCGCCAGGTTTGGATCCCGCACACCCCGGCCACGGCTTACCCACCATCCTACCCATACCGCAAAATCAATAGCCTCGACAGACCAGAAAAAGGCCCGTGTTGCGCTTCCGATCCGGTCCTCGCGGGCTAGCCTCGAATCCCCACTCGATGGTCAACACGTGCCGCAAACCCAACTCTGACGCTCCTCAGGTCCCGCTGGGTCCACCGATACCGTCGACGATACCGACATTCCTTCCTGGCACTCAACGGCTTTCGGCGGTCCGCATTGGAAGATCAATGTCACCTGCCTCAAAAATCGTGAAAGCCCGGTATCTCAAGACGACTTGGAGGGTGATACCGTCATCGATACCGTCAGGTCACGCCCTTTTTCAACGCGATCCTTAGTCCAGGAGACATTCATGCATTTCCGCTGTGGACACGTGTCCTCGCTGCGCAGATCCCTTGCTACCTTCTGGAATCACGCGCCGCGCTCGGGCGACGCGAGACCATCTTCAATGGTCATTTTTCATCGAATTACGGTTCTCACGACAACCGACTATTGCTTTAGGGTTTCTCTGGTGGGGCGTCGGTCGACAGCAATGGCGGCGCGCCTAGTGATCCTTTGAATTGCCCGATCCGCGCTCCGTATGCCCGACGAAGGCAGTCGAGGTCTCCGTCGCACATATGGCGCGCAGTGACCCAACCCGACTCGGACTGAGCAAGCGCCTTCGGATCCGATATGGATTTCAGCGCTGACTGATATAGCTCGGCACTCTGTATCCATGGCAGCAAGTCCAGAATCGCCGCAGATGGTGATCTCATCCTCGTGAACAGCCTTGCTGCAATCGAAGCTCGTCGCATAGATAGTTTTCTGGGACGGCATTGCGATCGCTGGAGATGCGTCTCTCGTCGCAACGCTGGCCTGACTGTTTGATGCGGGAGCGTCGGTCGCTGCGTCGGATGTAGATGGCGTATCAGACGTCGGCGTTGCTCCTCGAGGAGCCGATACAGCAATGCCTTCAGAGGCTGGTTGCTGACCTGCGTTGTCGTTCGCGTCTCCGGCGCCAGCCGCCACTGAAGACGAAATCGTTTGACGTAGCGCTGCTTAGAAGCAGTGTTCCGGTGCAGGGAAGCGATTGTCCTTCACCGCCTTGATATAGGCACGGATCGCTCCCTCGATGCTCGACTGCCCGTCCATGAAGTTACGCACAAAGCGAGCGGTCTTGCCTGGGAACACACCCAACATGTCATGCATCACAAGCACTTGCCCCGAACAGTTCGGACCGGCGCCAATACCGATAGTCGGGATGTCTAGCATCTCCGTCACCTCCTTGCCCAGTGAGGTCGGAATGGCCTCAAGAAGGAGGAGAGATGCGCCTGCTGCCTGCAGTGCCATCGCATCGGTTTTCAATTGCTCTGCGTCTTCCGCTTTTTTGCCCTGTACCTTGAACCCGCCGAGTCGATGCACGGACTGCGGTGTCAGGCCCAGATGAGCGAAAACCGGTACGCCACGCTCAGTGAGAAATTTCACGGTATCAACCAGCCAGGCGCCTCCTTCGAGTTTGACCATATGCGCACCTGCCTGCATGAGTTTCACTGCATTGTCGAATGCAGACTGCGGAGTTGCATAGGTACCGAATGGCATGTCTGCGGCCACCAATGCAGATCGGTTCCCTCGGGTGACAGACGCTGTGTGATACGCAATATCCGCAAGCGTGACCGGCAATGTCGTGCTGTGCCCCTGCAACACGTTGCCGAGTGAATCACCCACTAGCATCACATCAACACCGCAGCGGTCCATCAGAGATGCGAAGCTGGCGTCGTAACAGGTCAGCATTGCAATCTTTTCGCCCGCGCTTTTCATGTTCAATAGTGAAGGCGCAGTGACCACTTTGCTGCGCACGGTGCTCTCGCCTTCTTGAAGATATCCCGACATACTCATCACTCGATGTTAAAAAGTTCACACTCGTCCCCGACCACCTGACTCGTCTCGCCAGGCAGCGCCGGCTGGCGTCAACCTGGTCCTACTTCTCCACCTTGTCGTGCATCACCATAATCGTTTGTTGCATCAGCGCACAAAGCGTTTCATGGCCGTCCTTGACGGCGAATACCTCTGCCCGAGTGACGATGAGCGTACGGCCGGGACGGACAACCTGGCCGCGGGCGATCAGGGTTTCGCCGTCGGCCGGAGCGACCAGATTCATCTTGTATTCGACCGTCAATACAGAGGCGCTCGGCGGCACCAAGGTCATCGCTGCATAGCCGGCTGCGGAGTCGGCAATCATGCCCACCACGCCGCCATGTACGAAGCCGTGCTGCTGCTCGACGCCGCTCCACACAGGTAGGTGAATTTCGGTGTGACCGTGTTCGATCACGGGTAAGGTCGCCTGGATCAACGCCATCGCATTCTGGCGAATGAAGCTGGCGCGGACGCGCTCGGCGAAGAGGGGGTCGGGAGTATGTGCCATAAAGATCGATTGTATTGGTAAATTCCATGCTATGGCGCGACGCGAGCGGCTCCAATGCCAATGACGCGACCGACAGCTCTGCGCGCGCATGTAGCGATTGCTTTTGTTGGGCGCATTCGCTTAGGTCACGCTTCTTGCGCCAGCCGCACGAGGATGTCGGCTAAGGCACGAATCTTCGGCTGGGCCGCACGTTGAGTTGGATATACCAGATAGTACGACGCGCCGTTTCGCACTACCTCGCGAAACGGCGTTATCAGGGAACCCGCATTGAGTCGTTCTTGCGCCATGCGTGGATCGCCAATTGCAACCCCATGACCTTCCGATGCGGCAGTGAGCGTCAATTCGAGCGTGTCGAATACAAGCCCGTGCCGAGCATTGATTTGAGTCGCCCCGACACCATCGATCCAACAACACCATTCTGCATAACCAGGTCCAGGATGTAGCAGCGTCGCGTCCGCGAGATCAGCGACCGATCTGAGAGACGCGGCCAATGCGGGTGTGCACATTGGCGCGAGCGTCTCGGCAAACAGCGGTACTGCTTCTACGCCCACCCACTGTCCGGTGCCACGCACGACGATCGCGTCGACATCCGACTTCGTGAAATCCGGCACGTCGTCGGCGGATGTCGAGATGCGCAGTTCAGTGCCACCCAGCGCATTGTGGATATCGGTCAGCCGCGGGAGCAACCAGCGAATCGCAAACGTGGACGGCAATCGCAGCGTAATCACCGACGTCGCGCCATGCTGAATGTCAGCATGCTGAACGAGTTGCGTCAGCACGTGGACCGCCACCGTCAGCAGCGTGTCCCCTTCTGCCGTCAATGTCAGCCCCGACGCGTGGCGCACGAACAGCGCACATTGATAGTGCGCTTCCAGTTGCTGGATCTGCCGACTGACTGCTCCCTGCGTGCGGCACAGATGATCTGCGGCCTTACTCACACTGCCGAGAGACGCCGCAGCGACGAACGCCTGAAACCCGGCTAGCGACGGCAGCGGGCGGGTCAGATCTGCCAGCGGGTATGTTCCGGTTGCATACCCGGCTTGCGGATTTTTCGATTGTTCGGTCATCGGCGCGTCGCTATCGTGTTTCAACCAGGGGCGTGCTCGTTTGACCGGGCCGCATCGTTAACGAATTATCGGAGGTTACTGTGGTGTCGTCGCCGGAATTACTCTATACGCAGCAGGTCCGCACCTACCTCAAAGAGCTGGAGCGCGGCGACGTCGCTGCGATCTGCGCACTGTTTGCACCGGATGCGCAGATTTTCTCGCCGTTTCTCGGCTGGATGCAAGCAGCACCGTTCTTTACCAAAGTCAGCGAAGCATCGGGAGCGAGCACGATCAGGCCTATCGACATCTGCGTGAGCACAACGGGCGCTCGACGTGCGACAGGTTACTTCATCTACGATTGGGTGCTGAAAGGCGGTTCCGCCGTGAGCTTCGAGTGCGTCGATGTATTCGAGTTCGACGCCAGCGGTCTGGTCGAGCGCATGATAATTGTGTACGACACTTACCCTATCCGCAGCACTGTTGGGGATAAGTACGCGTAGTCGCGTGGCAGGACCGTCGCTGTATGTGCCTGAAACACATGCACAGCCGTGTGAACCCAGCGTGTGTCCCGAGATTCGCAAAAAGCGAAGCACCAAATGCTCCGCCGGAAAAGTTAGCCGCGTTACATCCACACGCGGCCAGAGGTGAATAATCGTCTCAGCCCTTCCTGCGCGTGAGACTCCCTTCCGTAGTTCAAGCGACCCGCCTGCTCCGCTTGGCCCCCTGCGAAATTGTTTGATTGGAATTTTGTACGGTTTCCCTCGCGTTCCGGATGGCCTTATCGAAGCTGTTTTCCGTGGAAACGTGCTTGTTATCAACGCTCACGAGCCAATAGTCACTGCTGCAGCACCAGCGAATCCTCCTCTCTTCAAGGAGCAGTGCGAACCACCGCCAAATTGAGGCATCCTCGGCGTTGGCGGCAAAGGCAGCCGCCGCTCTGACATGCCTCATATCATCCAGATTGCCCACGTCTCACCCCATCAGACTTTGACCGCCTCTCGATGTATGCTTAAGGCAGCATTTCCTCAAACTCCGGCACGACCGTGAACAGATCACCCACCAGACCATAATCGGCGACGCTGAAAATCGGCGCTTCCGGGTCCTTGTTGATCGCAACGATCACCTTCGAATCCTTCATCCCGGCCAGATGCTGAATCGCACCGGAGATGCCGACTGCCACGTACAGTTGCGGCGCGACGATCTTGCCGGTCTGGCCGACCTGATAGTCGTTCGGCACGAATCCCGCATCGACTGCTGCACGTGATGCGCCCAGCGCTGCATTCAGCTTGTCTGCCAGCGGTTCAAGCACCTTCGCGTAATTCTCGCCGTTGCCCAGACCACGGCCACCCGAGACGATGATCTTCGCCGAGGTCAGTTCCGGACGGTCCAGCTTCGTCACTTCACGGCTCACGAATTGCGAGAGGCCAGTGTCGGCTGCCGCCTGGATCTTCTCGACTGCCGCGCTGCCACCTTCTGCCGCAACCGGATCGAAACCGGTCGTGCGGACCGTGATGACCTTGATCGGATCAGCCGATTGCACCGTCGCGATTGCGTTGCCTGCGTAGATCGGGCGCTCGAACGTGTCTGCGCTGTCCACTGCGGTGATGTCGCTGATCTGCGCGACGTCGAGCTTCGCGGCGATACGCGGCGCGATGTTCTTGCCGTAAGCCGTCGCCGGCGCGAGGATATGCGTGTAGTCCTTCGCGATGTTCATCACGGTTGCCTGGACGTTTTCTGCCAGGCCCGTTTCGAGTTGCAGCGCGTCAGCCAGCAGCACCTTCGAAACGCCTACAATCTTCGCGGCCGCATCTGCCGCAGCTTGCGCGTTGTGTCCTGCGACCAGCACGTGAATATCACCACCAATCTTCTGCGCGGCTGCAATCGTGTTCAGCGTCGCGGCTTTGATCCACGCGTTGCCCCCCAAGGGGGCGTCCTTCGGGGCGTCGTGTTCTGCAATTACCAGATTCGTCATTTCGTCTGTCTCCTTACAGCACCTTGGCTTCGGTCTTCAGCTTCTCGACCAGCGTCTTCACATCCGGCACCTTCACACCGGCGGAGCGCTTCGGCGGCTCGACAACCTTCAGCGTCTTCAGGCGCGGCGTCACATCAACGCCCAGGTCTTCCGGCTTGACGACTTCCAGCGGCTTCTTCTTCGCCTTCATGATGTTCGGCAGCGTCACGTAGCGTGGTTCGTTCAGGCGCAGGTCGGCGGTGACAACTGCGGGCAACGTGAGCGACAGCGTTTCCGCACCGCCATCCACTTCGCGCGAAACCGTAGCCTTGCCGTCTGCCACGACAACCTTCGAGGCGAACGTCGCCTGCGGCAATCCAGTCAACGCGGCAAGCATCTGGCCGGTCTGGTTCGAATCGTCGTCGATGGCCTGCTTGCCGAGGATGACCAGCCCGGGCTGTTCCTTGTCGACCAGCGCCTTCAGCAGCTTGGCGACGGCGAGCGGCTGCAGCTCTTCGTTTGACTCGATCAGGATCGCGCGGTCCGCGCCGATTGCCAGCGCCGTACGCAGCGTTTCCTGCGACTGCGCCACACCTGCCGACACGGCGATCACTTCGGTCGCCACGCCCGCTTCCTTCAGGCGCACCGCTTCTTCCACAGCGATCTCGTCGAACGGGTTCATCGACATCTTTACGTTCGCCAAATCAACACCACTGCCGTCAGACTTCACACGGACCTTTACGTTGTAATCGACCACTCTCTTGACAGGCACAACAATCTTCATGGTTCCCTCTCCAATCGGTTTGCACGCTAGTGTGCTTACTCAAACCAGGAGTTGGAATTCGGCATTCTGGAACGCTGCATTTCAGACGCTCGAATGCACACCCAAGCCAGAAGGGAAAGGATCCGCGCGTGAATCCGCACCGACAAATCCCGTTAACCCCAGCCTAATCGCGTCTTCCGCAATCAGTAATTGAGCGACGACTTTTGCTGATGCACGCTATCACTCATCAAAGCAAGGTAATCGATCGGCCCTGCTAAGCGCGACGGCTATCCGTTTTCATCAACCTACCAAAACTCGTCATCATGTCAGTCAACTGGCCGGAAACAATCTTCGAGCACTTCAAAGCCGCTGACGTGCGGCAAGTGGCATACGTGCCTGATGCCGGGCACAAACGTCTTATCGAGCTCTGCGAAGCAGACGCTGAAATCCATGCGGTTTCGCTGACCACCGAAGAGGAAGGGGTGGCCATGATGGGCGGCGCATGGGTCGGCGGCCAGCGCGGCGTACTGCTGCTGCAATCGAGCGGTGTGGGCAATTGCATCAACATGCTTTCTCTGCAACACGAATGCCGCATGCCCATCGTGATGCTGGTCACCATGCGCGGAGAGTGGGGCGAATTCAATCCATGGCAAGTCGCCATGGGCAAATCCACCCAGGAAGCCCTCGAATCGGCCGGCGTTTATGTCTACCGCGCGGATGATCCCGCTGAAGTGCCCGAGACCGTGCGCGCGGCGTTGAATTTCGGCTACAACACCTCCCGGATGGTCGCCGTCCTGATCGGACAGCGCGTCATCGGCACCAAGAACTTTAACAAGTGAGCACGAACATGACTCAGCAGACGACGCCCCTGAACCGTCGACTGACGGTGAAGCGGATTCTCCGCGATCGGCAGCAGGACGTTCTTGTAGTGACCAGCCTTGGCAATCCGACCTTCGATGTGGCCTCCGCAGGCGATACACCACAGAACTTCTACCTTTGGGGTGCGATGGGAGGCGCAGTCAGCTTCGGTCTTGGCATCGCGCTTGCACAACCTGAGAAGCGCGTGATCGTGTTCGTTGGCGACGGTGAAATGATGATGGGCCTCGGGTCGCTCGCGACCGTCGGCGTTGATCGGCCGGCCAATCTCTCGATCGTCGTTATCGACAACGAACACTACGCGGAAACAGGCATGCAACTGGCCCACGCGGGGCGAGGTGTCGACATCACGGCAATCGCGCGCGCGGCCGGGTTCGAAAAGGCGACGACGATCTACGCCGAGGGCGAGCTCGAGGAGTATGTCGACGTCATTCTGAAGGCATCGGGTCCCGTGCTCGCCACGGTGAAGGTCGGAACCGATCCCGAACCGACCGCCCTCCCCCCACGTGACGGTCCGTACCTGCGAAGCCGTTTCCGTGAAGCATTGCTTGGCGCCAAGGCCCACGCGAGTCAATAAGCACCAAGGCGCGGATTCCTGCAGGAAAGCGGTGGAACGGCTAGCTGCCGCCCCCCGCTTTCTTCGCTCTCGCCCCACTTTGCGCCCCCTGTACAATCGGGATCACTGTGACTTCACGCTGATCCCCTTATGCCCGCCAAGGCCTATTCCGATATGTTGGTGGAGGTCTTTCGACAGCTGGACCGGCAACCCGAGATGCTCGAGCGCGTCTTCGACTGCTTTCCGGACGTGCTGTACTACATCAAGGATGCACAGGCGCGCTATCTTTCCGTTAATCAAACGCTCATCAACCGAAGTGGGATGGCGCGCGACGATGTCATTGGCCAGACGGCCGACCAGCTATTTCCCGTGACCGGTGCAAGCACCAACGCGCAAGATCTGAACGTCATAGAAACCCAGTCTCCGATTGTCGATCGTCTGCGCCTCTACTCGTCCGGATCGGGGCATCGATACTGGTGCCTGAGCTCCAAGTTCCCGGTACTCAACGAAGAGGGGCAAGCGATCGGACTGATCGGCATCTCGCGCGATCTGCCTCGCCCCGACGAAAGGCACCACGGCTACCGGCGCTTGCTGGAATATCTGGATTATCTGGAACAGAACCTCGGACAGAACATCCTGGTCACTGAGGCGGCGGAACGCGCCTCCATCTCAGTTGACACGTTGGAACGTCTGACCCGTGAAGTGTTTCATCTGACGCCCAAGCAACTGCTGATGAAATTGCGGATCGATCACGCGTGCAAGCTGCTCGAAACGACTGACAACAGCATTACGGATATCGCGACGGACTGCGGCTACGCGGACCACAGCGCGTTTACACGTCAATTCAAGTCCGCCACGCACCTCACGCCCCGACAGTATCGAAACGCGCGAGGGCGTGGTCTGCATCCTCACTGATAGACCGCCTGCCGGGCGCTAGTAAACACCCTCCTCGATCACGAGTTGGCCCGAGGTGAGCCGTGCCGGCGATAGCGGCGAGAGGTCCAACGTTCTGAACTCGCCGAAGGCCAACAGTTCAGCCATTGCACGACCGACGCCCGGACTGTGCATCATGCCGTGGCCGCTGAAACCGGCCGCCACGAACGAGTTTTCCGGGCCCGCCTGACCGACAATGCCGTTCTGGTCGAGGACGTTGTATTCATAGTAGCCCGCCCAGGCATGCTCCACGCGTAATGCTTCAAACGCGGGGATCCGCTCTGCCAGCGTCGGCCAGATGATCTCGTCAAATTCGGAAAACTGCACGTCGAGTGGCAAGTTATCCAGATCCATCTCCGCCGAGGGCGAGACAATGCACAGGAAATGGTTCTGCTCCCTACGCAGGTACACGCCAGATGTATCGATCAGGATCGGCATATCCGGGATCGACGTCGGGCATGACACGACGAACGCCGAACGCCGTCTCGGCCGAACCGGCAGATCGACACCGACGCTTTTTGCAAGAGGCGCGCACCACGCTCCGCTTGCATTCACGAACGTGTCCCCGGAGATTACTCGCCCATCAGTCAGTTCGACATGGGTAACCCGGTTTCCGCGTGTACGGTAGCCCGCCGCTTCACCCGTGGCGAAATGAACACCCGCCTCACGCGCACGGTTTCTGAACCACTGCATGACGCTGTAGCCATCGAACCAGCCTTCGCCTGCAAGGCCCTCAACAGCATAAGTCAGATCGCTGACGTTCATCCACGGGTAGCGCTGCTGCAACGCTTCAGCGGAATGTTCCTGCAACTCGACCCCTAACGATCTGGCGAGTGAGCTCCGCCGACGTAGCACGCTCTCTTGCTGCGCATTGCCCACGAACAGATAGCCACAATCCACCAGATCGACACCGGCACCGTACCGCGACTTCTCCCGCTCGCAGGAGGAGAAGAATTTGTAGCCGAACTGCGATAACTGAATGCAAATGGGCGTTGAAAACTGCTGCCGGATCGAACTGGCCGAGAGCGACGATGACGCGATCTGATAGGTCGGATCTTTTTCGATCACCCAGATCTCACGTCCGGGCGTCTTCTGGAGGCTCAGGAAATACGCGATAGAACAACCAATTGCACCACCACCCGTGATGACAATCCTTTCGTTCATGATGTACCTTCGAAGGCTCGTTGGGCTCCTGAGAGCCGAGCAGTGTGTGGATAGTGGCGATCAGACCGCCACAGTTTCGAGGCTTTGACACGCGGCACGAATCCGGGCGAGCGCTTCGTTCAAGTCGTCGAGTGATGCGGCGTAAGAGAGTCTGAAGTACGGCGAGAGCAGAAAACCGGAACCTGAAACCACCGCCACGTTCGCCTCTTCCAACAAATACATAACGAAGTCTTGGTCGTTCTCCAGAAGCCTGCCGCCCGGCGTACGGCTTCCGATAACACCATGGCAGCCGACGAAGGCATAAAAGGCGCCTTCGGGCTCGTTATTGTGGAGTCCCGGAATGTCGCTCAGCGTTTTGAGCACAAGCTTCCGGCGTTCGTCGAAAGCCGATCGCGATGTCTCTACGAACGACTGATCACCCGTCAGCGCTTCAATCGCCGCGTATTGCGACACCGATGACGCACTGGTGACGATCTGGCCTTGCACGAGATTCATGGCCCGGATGAGCGCAGCCGGTCCGGCGGAATAGCCAATCCGCCAGCCTGTCATCGAGTACACCTTGGAGACTCCGTTGATGATGAGTGTCCGCTCCTGCAACTCTGGCGCGACGTTCAGGATATTGACGAACGGACTTCCGGTGTAGATGAGCTTTTCGTAGATGTCGTCCGACAGCACCCAGACATGGGGGTGTCGACGCAGTACTTCCGCGATGGTGCGTAGTTCGTCAGCCGAGTAAACCGCGCCGGTCGGATTCGATGGTGAATTCAGCATCAGCCACTTGGTACGCGGCGTGATCGACGCCTCCAACTGCGCGGCCGTCAGTTTGAACCCTGCCGCTTCATCGCACGCTACGACAATGGGCGTGCCGCTCGCCATTTTGACGATCTCCGGATAGGACACCCAACACGGCGCCGGCACGATCACTTCATCACCCGGATTGAGGGTAGCGAAAAAGGCCGCGAAAATCGCCTGCTTCGCACCAACCGATACGCTGACGCCGTCCACTGGATAGTCGACACCATTGTCATGCTTCAGTTTCGCGGCGATCGCCTCGCGCAACTCGCGCACACCCGCAGCCTCCGTGTAGCGCGTCTTGCCTTCGCGCATCGCACGAATCGCCGCAGCCTGGATATTCTCGGGCGTGTGAAAGTCTGGTTCGCCTTGCGACAGGGATATGACATTCTTCCCGGCACGACGCAGTTCTGCCGCTTTTGCTGCCATTGCCATCGTCTGCGCAGGGGCAATCTGGCCAATGCGGTCTGCAATGAAGCCCATTGTGTTAATTCCGTTCGTTTTAAAAGCCCACCGTGTGAACCGGGGCTGCCTGTCTGTAGCGCCCCGGAACACGCACGCTTACAGACGTTCAGCCACTGCCTTCATTTGCAGGAACTGCAACAGGTAGTCAGGACCACCCGTCTTGGTATCGGTGCCCGTCAGGTTGAAACCGCCGAACGGCTGAACACCGACCAGCGCGCCCGTACACTTGCGGTTGAAGTACAGATTGCCGACGTGGAAATCGCGGCGGGCTCGTTCGATGCGGCTGCGGTCGTTCGAGAAGAGCGCGCCGGTCAGCCCGTAGACCGTGTCATTGACCACAGCCAAACCTTCCTCGAAATCCTCGACGCGAATCGCGGCGACGAACGGTCCGAACACTTCCTCTTGTGCAATGCGCGCGCGAGGCGACACGTCGCCAAAGATGGTCGGCTCAATCAGATAGCCGGCTGCACTCTCCACGGCCTTGCCACCGGTCAGCAGCTTGCCCTCGGTGTGACCGATATCGATGTACGACAGCACCTTCTTGTACTGCAGTTCATTGCAGACCGGACCGAAACTCGGATTGTCCTTGGCTTCACTGACAACGAGTTCCTTCGTCTTCGCAACGACCTTCTCGAGCAATGCGTCGTAGACCGAATCCACCACGATCAGACGCGAGCAGGCCGAACACTTCTGGCCGGAATAGCCGAAGGCTGCCTGGATCACTGCAGTCGCTGCATCATCGAGGTTGGCGGTCTCATCGACAAGAATCGCGTCCTTGCCACCGAGCTCAAGAAAAACCCGCTTGAACCATTTCTGGCCCTCGGCAAGCTTTGCGGCGGACTCGTTGATCTGGGCACCGGTTGCGAGCGAGCCCGTGAAATTGATGAAGCGCGTCTTCGGATGGGCGACCAAATACGAACCGATCTCGCGTCCGGTACCCGGCAGATAATTCACCACCCCGGGCGGCAGACCTGCTTCGGCGAAAATGTCGAAGATCTTCGCCAGTGACACCACCGTATCTTCCGCAGGCTTGCAAACGACCGTGTTACCCACCACGATCGCACCGACCGTCATGCCGGTCATCAATGCCATCGGGAAATTCCATGGCGAAATCGTCACACCCACCCCCAGCGGGATGTAGAAGCTCTCGTTCTCCTCGCCCGGATAATCAATCAGCGAACCCAGGCCGCCGACGTGCTTGATCGCCTGACGTGCGTAGTACTCGGTGAAGTCGATCATTTCCGCGACTTCGGCACTGGCTTCGACATAGTTCTTGCCGATTTCATAGACCAGCCACGCCTCGAGCTCGCGCTTACGCCTGCGCATGATTGCCGCGGCCTTCAACATGACGCGCGATCGATCTTCCTGGCTCCAACGCTTCCACGATTCGAAGGCCGCCCACGCTGCTTCCAGCGCGGCGTCCGCGTGCTGCGTCGTCGCCTTTGCGGTATAGCCGACGATCTCGTCCGGATTGGACGGATTCGCCGAGACGAGTTTCGCTTCAGTCTGCACGCGCTCGCCATTGATCACCAGCGGATAGGTCTGGCCAAACTCGGCGCGCACTTTTTTCAGCGCCTGCTGCATGTCTGCCTTGGCACTTTCGGTGTCGAACAAATCGAACGGCTCGTTCTTGAACGGCGCAATTAACATCGCTTTCTCCAGATTGAATGGTTTGGGCTGCACTGCCGCCCTGACGAGCGCGGCACGCTACCGTGAACCGATTGTCCGGCACGAAAATGTTCCGGTCTTGATCTAGCCGCCTTTAATTTTGCGGAGTTCTGCATACTTATAAAAATGCTGGTCATGCAAATCGCCTCTAATAGACCGCCACTATAGAGATTTCATAAAATCTTCTGGAAAACATCGTAAATACTGATTTGCGGATTTCTGCTATTTGCTAAACTTGGTCCACGGGGCATCTCTTCATTCGGAGCACGTATCATGGCCATGCATTTCGATCTGGTTGATCTTCGTCTCATCACATGTATTGCTGAGACGGATAGCTTGACGCGTGGTGCCGAGCGGTTTCATATGTCTGTACCCGCAGCAAGCACCCGGATCAAAAATCTGGAAGAAAGCATGGGAGCCAAACTGCTGTATCGGACCAGCCAGGGGGTTACCCTCACGCCACCGGGTCAGGCGTTCCTTCACCACGCCCGGCTCGTCCTGTCGCAGCTCGAGCAGTTGCGCGGCGACATGCAGGAGTACGCGCGCGGCATCAAAGGTCATGTGCGGATCTTTGCGAACACTACCGCTACGACTGAATTCCTACCTAACGATCTGCGTGACTTTCTCGCCGACCATCCCGACGTGAACGTCGAGCTTCGCGAACGGTTGAGCCATGACGTGGTGCGTGCGGTCAGTGAAGGCACTGCGGACGTCGGGATAGTCGCGGGCAATGTCAGGCCCGAATCTCTGCAAGTCCTGCCGTACCGCTCAGACCGGCTCATATTGGCGGTCTCGAATTCGCACCCCCTCACCGGAAAGACGTCCATTCCGTTTGAGGAGGCAACCGGGTTTGACTTCGTCGGAATGCCCGAAGCTAGTGCGATTCACACTTTCCTGAATCGCGTGGCAAACGACATGCACAAGAAACTTCAGGTGCGAATTGAAGTGGGTAACTTCGAAGCACTGTGCCGAATGATCGAGGCTAATGTCGGGATCGGCGTGTTGCCTTGCTCCTCAGCGGTGCGCTACGTCAAAACCATGAACATCCGGCTCGTTGAAATCGAGGACGACTGGGCGACGCGAAATCTGCTGATCTGCGTGCGCAACCTCGACCTGTTGCCGTCTTTCGCGCGGGAACTGGTCGACCTCCTCACGCAGAAGTGCAAAACCGATCATGAGCCCCAGCTGGCCTGAACGTCAGCAGTTAGTCTGCGTTTAAAGCCCTCTTCTCCACACACAAATTGTAGTCAGCAGACGGGTGCGTCAATCTAGCGTGAACGACGCTACCCGACGACCCAATGACTGCTGAACTCAACTACCTGCGCACCTGGATCGGCCGTACACAGGCCGAACGCGAATTCGTCTCGCCACGTCTCGCGCAACAACTCGCTGCTACGCTGGACTATGAGGACGTCCCGCGTGCCGGCTGGCCGTTGCCTCCGCTGTGGCACTGGGCGTTTTTCCCTCACATTGTTTCGCAGTCACAGGTCGGCGCGGACGGACATCCGACACGCGGTGGATTCCTGCCGCCGGTGCCACTGCCCAGACGCATGTGGGCGGGCAGCCGCGTCCAGTTCGAGCGTCCACTCGTGGTCGGCAGCGAAGTCACAAGGACGTCGCAGATTCTTGACGTAGCCGCCAAAGAAGGGCGCACCGGAAAGCTCGTGTTTGTACGTCTGCGTCACGAACTGGAAGACCTCGAAGGTCCACTGATTTCCGAAGAACAGGACGTTGTGTACCGCGAGTCCGCGACGACGGCGTACACCGCGGCAACCGGCCCGACCGCGCCGGCGGAGTTCACCTGGAAACGGGAGATCGTGCCCGACCCGGTGCTGCTCTTTCGCTACTCCGCAGATACCTTCAACGGCCACCGCATTCACTATGACCGCACCTATGCCCAGGAGCAGGAAGGCTATCCGGCGCTGGTCGTCCACGGGCCACTGACTGCGACGTTGCTGATCGAGCTCGTCCGGCGCAGCCTTCCCGGCGAATCGATAGCTTCTTTCGCATTCAAAGCGGTCAACCCGCTCTTTGACTGCGCCCCCTTTTTTATCTACGCAGCCCGCGCCCCCGGATCGACCGAAGTGAAGCTCTGGGCAGCCAATTCCGATGGCGTGTTGTGCGTCGACGCCGAAGCGACGCTAACGGCACCCGCGTATGTTTTTCAAAAATGAACTCTGAGGAGTAGAGACAAGTGCTGGCCAACGTTGACCCCTATCAGGACATTCGCGAAGCGGTTCGCGATTTGTGCTCCAACTTCCCTGCCGAGTATTTCCGCAAGATCGACGAGGAACGAGCCTACCCCGAGACCTTTGTGCAAGCCCTGACCGACGCCGGTTGGCTGGCTGCCCTCATCCCGCAAGAATATGGCGGCTCCGGGCTCGGACTGACTGAAGCTTCGGTGATCATGGAAGAGATCAACCGCAGCGGTGGCAATTCCGGTGCGTGTCACGGGCAGATGTACAACATGGGGACACTGCTCAGGCACGGCTCGGCAGAACAGAAGGCCAGGTACCTTCCGGAAATCGCCAGCGGAAAGTTGCGGCTTCAGTCGATGGGCGTGACCGAGCCGACGACCGGCAGCGACACCACGAAGCTCAAGACGACCGCAGTTCGCAAAGGCGACAGATATGTCGTCAACGGTCAGAAGGTGTGGATTTCCCGGATCCAGCATTCCGATCTGATGATTCTGCTCGCGCGGACCACACCGATCGATCAGGTGGCGAAGAAATCCGAGGGCATGTCGATATTTCTGGTCGACTTGCATCAGGCGATCGGCAAAGGCATGACCGTCCGCCCCATCCCGAACATGGTGAATCACGAGACTAACGAGCTATTTTTTGACAACCTCGAGATCCCCGTCGAAAACCTCATCGGCGAAGAAGGCAAAGGCTTCAAGTACATCCTTGATGGCCTGAATGCCGAGCGGACACTGATCGCCGCTGAATGTATCGGCGACGGGTACTGGTTCCTCGACAAGGTTTGTAAGTACGTCAAAGAACGCGTCGTCTTCGGCCGCCCGATCGGACAGAACCAGGGCGTGCAGTTTCCAATCGCCCGCGCGCACGTCAACGTCGAAGCGGCGAGCTTGATGCGATATAAGGCCTGCGAGCTTTTCGACGCCAAACAGCCTGCCGGCGCGCAAGCCAATATGGCAAAGCTGCTCGCCGCGGACGCTTCCTGGGAGGCCGCGAATGCGTGCCTGCAGTTCCATGGCGGCTTCGGTTTTGCGAACGAATACGACGTCGAACGCAAATTCCGCGAGACACGGCTCTATCAGGTCGCGCCGATCTCGACCAATCTCATTCTTTCGTATGTGGCCGAGCATCTGCTCGGACTACCGCGCTCTTTCTGAGGAGACGGACATGAAACCGCTGGACGGCGTGAAGGTCATCACCCTCGAACACGCGATTGCAGCACCGTTCTGTACCCGGCAGCTTGCAGATCTAGGCGCACGCGTGATCAAGATCGAACGACCTGGTGTCGGGGATTTCGCGCGTGCCTACGATGAGCGCGTGCACGGCATGGCCTCGCACTTTGTATGGTGCAACCGCTCGAAGGAGAGCCTCACGCTAGACGTCAAGGCCCCGCAGGCGCAGGGTATTTTCGAGCGCCTGCTTGAGGACACCGACGTGCTGGTGCAAAACCTGGCACCCGGCGCCGCGGCGCGACTGGGGTTGTCGTATGAAGCGTTGCGTGACAGGTATCCCCGCCTGATTGTCTGCAACATCTCCGGTTACGGATCCTATGGTCCCTATCGGGACAAGAAGGCATACGACCTGCTGATCCAGAGTGAGTCCGGGTTCCTGTCGATTACCGGCGGTCCGGACTCACCGGCAAAAGCCGGCTGCTCCATTGCTGACATCGCTGCAGGGATGTATGCCTATACGAACATCCTCTCCGCGCTTCTGCAACGATCGAAAACCGGGTTGGGACGGGAAATCGATGTCTCGATGCTCGAGAGCATGGTGGAGTGGATGACGTATCCCCTTTACTACGCGTTCGATGGCGCATCCCCGCCACCTCGTGCCGGCGCCGCTCACGCGACTATCTACCCCTATGGCCCCTTCCCCGCCGGCGATGCAAAGACAGTCATGCTGGGATTGCAGAACGAGCGTGAATGGGGTGTCTTCTGCTCACAGGTTCTGCTGGTACCCGATCTCGCCATCGATCCTCGTTTCAGTTCCAACTCGAAGCGGGTAGCAGCACGCGAGGAACTGCGCGAAATCATTGTCGCCGCATTCAGCAAACTGACTTCGGAAGAGGTCATCAGTCGGCTGGATAGCGCGCAGATCGCCAACGCCCGAATGAATGATATGCCCGACGTATGGTCGCATCCCCAGCTTAAAGCACGCAATCGCTGGGTGAACATCGATTCCCCTGCCGGCTCCATTCCCGCCCTGCTGCCGCCAGGCGTCAGTACAGCATCCGATGTTCGACTGGACCCCGTGCCCGCGTTAGGCCAACACACTGAAGCCCTTTTGAATGAACTGGGCTTTACGACAGATGCCATCCGCGAGCTTCGTGAAGCGGCCGTGATCTAACTCCCCCAGTTAAGGTAAGCCTGTTATGAGCAACACCCAGATTCTTGCTTCGTTTGCGGCCAATCTCAAGTTTGAACAGATCCCCAAGGACGTGGTGGCACGCACGGAAGACCTCTTCCTTGACTGGTTCGGATCAGCACTGGCTGGCCGCGAAGCGCGCCCCGTCGAGACGATCCAGAAGCACGCATTCGCTTTCGGGCCGCAGTCCGGTCCCTGCGAAGTACTGATCTCCCGCCGAACCACCAGCCCGCTCTTCGCGGCAATGATCAACGCCGCCGCATCGCACTTCGCCGAACAGGACGACCTCCACAACAGTTCGGTCCTGCACCCGGCAACCGTCGTCTTCCCCGCAGCATGGGCCACCGCGCAAGCGCTTGGCAGAAGTGGCAAAGAGTTCATCGCTGCATCAGTCGCAGGCTATGAAGTGGGAATCCGTGTCGGTGAATTCCTCGGCCGGTCGCACTACAAAATTTTTCATACCACCGGTACGGTCGGTACGATCGCAGCCGCAGCAGCGGTCGGTAATCTTTTGCGATTGAGCGACGAGCAGATGGTGAATGCGTTTGGCTCCGCCGGCACCCAGGCAGCCGGACTCTGGGAATTTTTGAAGGACGCTGCAGACTCCAAGCAACTGCATACGGCCAAGGCTGCGGCGAACGGTCTTCTCGCAGCCTACCTCGCGGCCGACGGCTTCACCGGCGCGAAGGACATCTTCGAGGGCGCGAAAGGCATGGGCGCCGGCATGTCAACGCAAACGCATCCGGACAAACTCGCCGAAGCGCTCGGCAAGCGATGGGCTCTAATCGAAACGTCTTTCAAGTATCACGCATCCTGCCGGCACACTCATCCAGCGGCCGATGCTCTGCTGCAGGTTATTCAGCGCGAGAAGCTCGTGCCAAATGACATCGAGACAGTGGTGACTCATGTTCACCAGGCAGCAATTGATGTCCTTGGCCCGGTAACCGATCCTCAGACGGTCCATCAGGCGAAGTTCTCCATGGGCACCGTGCTCGCTCTGGTAGCGGAATTCGGCCACGCGGGCGTACGTGAGTTCGACGGCCATTACAACGAAAGCAGGATCGCGCACTTCTGCAAAAAAGTCTCGATGGTGCTCGACCCTGAAGTCGATACGGCCTATCCGTCACGCTGGATCGGGAAGGTCATCGTTCAGACGAAGGATGGCCGCACCTTCGAGGGCCGCTTGGATGACCCCAAGGGCGATCCAGGCAACACGCTCACGCGCGCTGAACTCGAGCACAAAACGATCACGCTGGGTTTGTATGGCAATGCGGCCACTGAAGACGAACTCAAGCGCTCCATCGCGTCGGTATGGGCGATTACCGATGCAACCGTCGTACCCAAACTGCTCCCTGAATCGAAACTGGAGGCTCAACATGGCTGACCTTGCACCCCGGTCTTATCTCTTCGTTCCCGGCAACCGACCGGACAGGTTTGCCAAGGCGGCTGCGTCGGGCGTCGATGTTGTCGTTATCGATCTGGAGGATGCAGTGCCTCCCAGTGAGAAGAAGATCGCTCGGGCGGCCCTCGCCGAGTGGCTGTCGACAAACAGTACGCCAGTCGCCGTGCGGGTAAATGATGTGAACAGCGAGTGGTTTCGCGACGACATCGCCGTATGTCGTGCGCCATCCGTCTCCGCCGTCATGCTGCCCAAGACGGAACGCATCGACGATATCTTCCTGTGCGAGTTCGCCGGCAAGCCGACCGAAATCCTGCCAATGATCGAAACCGCGCAAGGTTTTCGGAATGTGGTCGCGATCGCCCAGCACCGGCTGAGCACCCGACTCGTATTCGGTAATGTGGATTTCCAGCTCGACCTCGGCATTGACGGCGACGATGAGCAGCTCCTCTACTTCCGCTCACAGATCGTCTTCGCATCTCGCATCGGCAACCTGCTGCCACCGGTGGACGGGGTCAGTACCACGCTCGACAATCCCGAGCAGATCACGCGCGACACGATCCGCGCAAAGCGGCTCGGCTTCGGCGCCAAGCTTTGTATTCATCCCAGGCAGGTGGCTGCGGTCAATGTTGCGTTCGTCCCCAGCGAGAAAGATGTCGAATGGGCGCACCGGGTTGTCGAAGGCGCAGCTGCATCCCACGGCGCGGCCGTTGCTGTGGACGGCCGCATGGTAGACAGGCCGGTCATTTTGAAGGCGCAGGAAATCCTGGCTGAGTCCCAGCGACGTCTGCCCCTTGGCGAATGATTCAATTGGAGACGAAAGTCATGCAACGGTTTGAGATGTATATCAACGGCGAATCATGCCAACCAGCTTCGGGCGAATGGTTCGATACGGAAAACCCCTTCACCAGCGAAACCTGGGCGCAGATTGCAAAAGGCAACGGCACCGACGTCGATCGAGCTGTGCAAGCGGCGCATGCCGCATTCAGCACAGGACCATGGTCACAGATGTCCCCGAGCCAGCGAGGCCTGCTGCTTCATCGGGTCGGCGACCTGATCGCGCGGGACGCCAAGCGGCTTGCCGAGCTCGAAGTACGGGACAACGGCAAGCTCATGGCGGAAATGCTCGGCCAGTGCCAGTATTTGCCCCAGTGGTATTACTATTTTGGCGGCCTGGCGGACAAGATTCAGGGCGCCGTCATTCCGCTCGACAAGAAGGGTTATTTCAACTTCACCCGCAACGAGCCGCTGGGTGTCGTCGCCGCAATCACGCCGTGGAATTCGCCGCTTTTGCTAGCCACATGGAAGATTGCGCCCGCGTTGGCCGCAGGTTGCACGGTTGTGATCAAACCGTCCGAGTTCACTTCGGCGTCCACGATCGAGTTTGCGAAACTCTTCACCGAGGCCGGCTTTCCGCCGGGCGTAGTGAACGTCGTGACCGGATTCGGTGCGGACGCCGGCTCTCCTTTGGTGGAACACCCCCTGGTCAAGAAGATCACGTTCACCGGCGCAGACTCCACAGGCCGCGCGATCAACGAGGCGGCAGCACGTCAATTCAAACACGTCAGCCTGGAACTCGGTGGCAAGTCACCCAACATCGTGTTTGAAGATGCCGATCTTGAGGACGCCGTGAATGGCGCCGTTTCCGGCATCTTCGCAGCGACCGGACAGACCTGTATCGCCGGTTCGCGGCTGTTATTGCAAGAAAGCATCTACGACACATTCGTCGACAAACTCCTGACGCTGGCGCGGACCGCAAAAATGGGTGACCCGTCGAATATGGATACGCAGGTCGGGCCGGTAACAACACGTCCTCAATACCAGAAGGTTCTGTCGTACATTGAAACCGCCAAGCAGGAAGGCGCGACGCTGCTGCTCGGTGGAAAGCCCGGGAGTGCCCCCGAATGCGGTAATGGCTGGTTCGTCGAGCCGACCATCTTCGGCGACGTGAACAACAGGATGCGGATCGCCCAGGAAGAAGTCTTTGGTCCCATCCTGTCGATCATCAAGTTCAAGGACGAAGACGAGGCGGTCGCACTTGCCAATGACGTGCGCTTCGGTCTGGGCTCAGGTGTCTGGACGAAGGATATTGGCCGGTCCATTCGTGTCGCTGAAAAGCTGCAGGCCGGCATGGTCTGGGTGAACAGCTATCGCGCGGTGAGCTACATGTCGCCGTTCGGCGGCTACAAGGATTCCGGACTTGGCCGCGAGAACGGTATCGACGCGATCCGCGAGTATCTGCAAACGAAAAGCGTCTGGATCAATACTGGGGTCAAGACTGCAAACCCGTTCGTCATGAGATAAAAATGACGATGCCCCGCGGCGTACCGCGGGGCAGTTCTGAGTTCGATTAGGGCGACTGGGATAACGAAAGGATCGCGCGGCAAGTGCGTATCAGGACTTGATCCCTTGAGCTGCTTTGGTACTCGGCGCCCGAACCTCCAACGTGACCCCAGCGCCTTCGTTGACCGTCTTGAAGTACGTGAAGCCGCTTCGATCATCGAGACGCCCGCGTGCCAGGACATCCAGTCCGGCGCTCGCCGCCTGCTCCTCCGCCTTGTCACAACTCTCGACAGAGAAGCCGAGATGAAAAACACCCTCGCCGCGCGAGTCCAGGAAACGTCGTTGCGGCGTGTCTCCGTCTCCCGGCTGACAAAGCTGCAACTGGGCGTTGTCGATGTTCGCGAACTTATAACGCATCTTCAGAAAGGCTGGACGATCGTAGCCGTCCAGTTCGTACGCATCCATCGGCGGAAAATCAGTCCACGGACCGACTCCGATCGACTCGTAATACTTCACGGCCTTCTCAATGTCACGAACCACGATGCAGACGTGATGCAGCTTCTGAAACATGGGCAGCTTTTCCATCGTGCGTTTCACTCCTGGTCAGTTTTGATGCTGGGCCACAGAAGCTTTCGAAAGCAGCTGCGGCCCGACGTCACACCGGATCATCCCGCCTTCGCAATCTTCTTCGCCGTGTACGTTTCTGCCGCATCATCACGCGACTGGCCGACGGCCGGGTTCCATTGGAAGCCGGAACGGGCCACGACACCTGGCTTCAGACGTTGGTCAGGACCAAAGTCCGCAAACGGATGAAAGAACAAGGGCTCCGTGCTCTCGAGCGTGCGCAACCGCGCTGCGTAGGAGTCGAGGTACGCTTGCCGCTCCTCGGCGCTCACGCGGCCAGGCATCCACGACACATGCGGCGGCAGCACATCGAAGCCAAGGTAATTGAAGATCCCGTTGTGGATCGGCCAGAGAATGTGATTGATATCACCATCGACACCGTCCGGCTCGTAAAGGCTCGCGGCCGTTCCCGTCGTGGTCGAGACCATCGCCTTGCGGCCCTTGAACATACCGTTCTCGTATTTCCGCCCGGTCGCATAGGCGAATCCGCGGGTCATCACGCGATCCACCCAGCCCTTCAGAATCGCCGGCATCCCGAACCACCACATCGGATACTGGAAGATGATCAGATCGCTCCAGAGCACCTTCTGCTGCTCGGCGTAGACGTCAGGCGTCGGTTTCGTGGACGTCCCGAACATATGTTCCTGTTCCGCCGAAAGATCGAGGAAATCAGGATTGCGACGCTCACCCACGAAGTCTTCGACGCCGAGCTCGGCCCGCCACTTCAGTTGATACAGGTCGGTTACCTGAACCTCGTGCCCCTGCGCTTTCAGGGTCGAGACAGCCGTATCTTTCAGCGCACCATTGAACGACTTGGGTTCGGGGTGAGCGAAAACGATGAGCACTTTCATGCGAAAACTCCACAAAAAACCAGTTCATTGAGCGTGCGGGCCGGTGGCTTGCACTTGAATTCGTTCCATATATGCCGCCATCGTCCCGTGTNGTCCCAGTAGGCAGGCTCATGGATCGGCCCTCATTCTGGAACGCAATCCCGTGGCGGCGATCGATTCGGTTTACAGCATTCTGGATCTTTGCGAAATTCCGGTCTTGAGAGGGCTCGGCTAATTTTCGCGGAATTCTGCACATTTCTTGAGGATAGGCGCCCCTACGCAGGCCGGAGAACCCTTTTCCGCAATGGCGCTCAACTCACCTACAGGGCACCATCACTCTGCGGAGAATTGCCGCAATTCCCCTGCCGCGAACCTCGAAAAGTGGGGGCGAGCACCCCGCGCCCTCCAGATCACCGCTCAGGCCGCATCCAGTTGAGCGGTGTCGCCCTCCAGATACGCCGCCCGCACAGCAGGGTTGGCCAGCAACTCAGCACCGCTCCCGTCGAGGGCGATCTGTCCGTGCTGGAGCACGTACCCTCGATGCGCGACGCGCAAAGCGTGATGAGCGTTCTGTTCGACAAGCAGAATCGTCATCCCGAGCTGCTCGTTCAACTCCTTGATGACCGAAAAAATCTTCTTGATGAAGATCGGCGCGAGACCGAGCGACGGCTCATCGAGCAGGAGCAATCTCGGCTGCGACATCAATGCGCGTCCTATCGCGAGCATCTGTTGCTCCCCTCCTGACAGCGTGCCGGCACGCTGCGAGGCTCTGCTTCTCAGAATCGGGAACATCTCGTACATGCGCTCGAGATCATCCGCGGTCCGGCGGTTGCCCGACGTATCGCCCATCAGAAGATTCTCGAGCACGGTCATCCGCTGAAAGATACGGCGCCCTTCGGGCACAACCGCGATGTCGAGTTTGCCGATCGCATGCGATGGCAGATTCGAAATATTCTGTCCGTCGAATTCGACCTTGCCGCCGCTGGCCCGTGGATAGCCGAAAATGGTATTCATCAGTGTCGACTTGCCCGCGCCGTTCGCACCGATCAACGTGACGATCTCACTGGTCTTCACACTCAGACTAACCCCGCGTAGTGCCTGGACGCTGCCATAGTGGGCACTGAGTTTGGTAATCTTAAGCATGAGCTGATTTCTCCTGCGATGCTTCATCGTGTGACGACGTCTCGTCGTCCTCCCCCAGGTATGCGCTGATCACCTCAGGATTTGCCTTGATGTCGGAAGGCAACCCTTCTGCAATTTTCTTCCCATGATTGAGCACGACAATATGGTCTGAAACCTTCATGACGACGCTCATATCGTGCTCGATCAACAATATGCCGATACCCTGCTCCCTGGCGAGCGAGGTCAGCAACGCGGTGAGTTCCGCCGACTCACGCGGATTGAGGCCGGCGGCCGGCTCATCGAGGCAGAGCAGAATGGGGCCTGCGCACATCGCGCGCGCGATCTCGACGCGACGCTGCACCCCATATGGCATGTCGCCAGCGGGTTTGTTGGCTATATCCCGAACGCTTAAGCGCTCGAGCCACGTCAAGGCGTTTTCTATCGCCTTGTCGTTCGCGCGTCGAAACGACCGCGCGTTGAGTGCGCCAGCAATCGAGAACCTGGACGCGTCCTGCAACACATTGTGCTGGGCGATCATCAGGTTTTCGAGCACGGTCATGCGCGGGAACAGCCGTATGTTCTGGAACGTACGGACGACCTCGCCAATCCGCGCCACGTCGACATTCTTCATCGCATCCAGCCGAAGCTTCCCATGACGGGGATGCCCCAACGTGATGGCGCCTTTGGTCGGCTTGTAAAAGCCCGTCAGGCAGTTGAAAAATGTCGTCTTTCCGGCTCCGTTCGGCCCGATCACCGACGTCACCTCTCCTGCGCGCGCCGTCATGGACAGGTCTTCGATCGCGCGAAGCCCGCCAAACTGCATTGTGAGATTCTCAACGCTGAGCAGCGAAGTGGACGCGTTCATGGCTTTGCCTCCACGCCAGGCGCGCTGACAGTCGCACGGCGATGGCTGATCAGTCCACCGGGCCGCACGACCATGATAAACACCATTGCGACACCGAAAAGAAGCATTCTGTACTCAGAGAAATCGCGCCCTAACTCGGGCAAAATCACCAGCAACGCTGCCGCAAGGACGACGCCGAGCTGGCTTCCCATACCGCCGAGCACCACGATCGCGAGAATCGTGGCCGACTCCGAAAATGTGAAGCTCTCTGGCGAAATGAAACCCTGCCGTGCGGCGAAGAACACGCCGGCGAATCCTGCCAGCATTGCGCCAGTGGCAAACGCAGACAGTTTTATATTCGTTACGTTGATGCCCATTGCTTTGCAGGCAATCTCGTCTTCGCGCACCGCTTCCCACGCGCGCCCAACGGGTAGCCGTCTGAGCCGCGAGACGAGAAGATTCGTCAGCAGCGCGAGTGCGAGGATCAGGTAGTACAGAAAGACGACTCGCTGGCCGGGCGAGTAATCAAGGCCAAACACGGTCGCGAAGGTCGGACCGTCGCCAGATGCCTGCATGGGGAGCCCGAAGAAGGTCGGCTTAGGAATGGACGAGATGCCGTTGGGTCCACCTGTGACGTCGCCCCAATTTACGAGTATCAGGCGTATGATTTCCCCGAATCCAAGCGTCACGATGGCCAGATAATCGCCTCTGAGCCGGAGGGTCGGGTAACCCAGCAACATGCCGAACGCCGCAGCGAGGCCGCCGGCGATCGGCAAACACTGCCAGAAACCAAAGCCGAAATGCGTCGATAACAGGCCGTATGTGTACGCGCCCACCGCATAGAACGCGACATAACCAAGGTCCAAGAGTCCCGCCAGACCGACGACGACATTCAGCCCCCAGCCAAGCATGACGTAGATCAGTACGGTCGTCGCTGTATCGACGACGTAGCGGTTTCCAGCGAACAACGCAGGCAACAGCACGGCGAACGCCACGCATCCGGCGCCGGCCCAGACAAGCGAGCCGTTACCCGCGACTTGAGGAGCGGGTCTGGCGCGCGACCGGTGCTTTGAAAAAAGACTAAAACGCTGCAGCAAAAGCTGCATGACGATGCGCCCGGCAAATGCGATCGCGATGAAAGCCGCCAGCAGCGCCCATCGCGTCTGAACCTCGAGACCATTGCTGCCATCTCGCGTTGTCAAACCCAGCATAGGCAAGCCGACGAGGCCCGCGACCAGCGCCGCGCCAAGTGCATCCTTGACGCGAAAATGTAGATTCGTTTCTTGCATGACTGTCGAACTCATCACACCTTCTCCACTTCGGGTCGGCCGAGAAGCCCGGATGGACGAAACATCAAGACCACAATCAGGATTACGAACGTGGCCACATCCTTGTATTCGGGCGAGAGGTAGGCAGCCCAGAATGCTTCGATCAGACCGATGATCACACCACCCAGCATTGCCCCAGGAATCGAGCCGATGCCGCCGAGCACGGCTGCGGTAAACGCCTTGATACCCACCTCGAATCCGATCGAGAAATCGATCACGCCGTAGTAGAGCGTCACCATG
>JGI12635J15846_10000126_pt1 | contig 55658 bp, 48 predicted proteins | sample BlaSpr_A8_OM2_M2_FD_15846 | JGI IMG/M metagenome (IMG submission 15846)
GCCATGCCGAGCACGGAGCCGAACGCGCCGCCGGCCATGAAGGCGCCGGTAAGCGTCGAGCGCAGATGCGGCGGGAAGATGCTGAGAATCAACGCGATGCCGACACTGCCATAGGCGGCCTCACCGACGCCGACGAACGCGCGCGCGAGCAGCATCTCGCCGTAGTTTGTCGCGACTGCGCAGCACAGCGTCGCGAGGCTCCAGAGCGTGGCCATCAGCAGCACGCTTCTCACGCGTCCCCAGCGGTCGGCCAGCACCGACAACGGAAACGTCAGCACGCCGACCATCAGCGCGACGACACTGCTCAACGAGCCAAGCTGCGTGTCCGACAGGCCCCACGCCGTCTTGAGCAACGGGAACACCGCGTTCAGCACCTGCCGCGACATGTAGTCGGACAGCAGCAGCGCGAAGGTCAGCGCGAACACGATCCACGCGTAGACGCGCGGGACGCCGGGTGAGGCAGGATGATCGCCGGCCTCGGCGTTGACTTCATGAATGTACAAGATCGTCTCCTCCAGTTCATGGCGTGCCGGTTCTGCAGACCGCGGGTTGCGCGGCGGACCGGTTCGTCGTTTGGGCCGGGCGGTCACGCCCGGCCTGCGCCATTGAATCAGTGTCAGTACTGCTGCGGGGCGATGCCCGCGTTGTCCGTTCAGGCTGCGCGCAGCGGCAGGTTTCTTTGCCCCGGCTGGCGATTGGGCGTCATCCCGTTAGCGGCGATCGTCTCGTCCGCGTCCCGATACTGCACACCGATCCGGTAAATCGCGCGGGCTTCCTTGCCCGTCGCGATCTCGCGTCCCAGCTCACGCGCGACGCGGACCGTCTGCTCGATTTGCTGGACAGACGTCATTCGCTTGCCGTGCTGGTCAATGATCGTGTCCTCGATGCCGCAGCGCGGGTGCAGGCCCATCGCCAGCGCCATCGTGTTGAACGGCAGTACGTTCTTCAGCAGCGACTCGGCCGTCAGCGTGCAGCCATCCGGTGCGCGATGGATAAAGTTAAAGAAATTGAACGGGTTCGGGCCGTCGAAGCCTCCGCCAATTCCGATCCAGGTCAGGTTCAGCGGGCCGGTGTATGCACCCTTGCGCACCAGGCGTTCGAGCGTTTCGAGCGCATGCATGCCGGTCAGCTGAAAGTGCGGCTGAATGCCGGCGGCCTGCAGGCGTCGCAGATGCTCTTCCACCCACGCCGGGCCGGCCGGCACGGTCATTTCACTGTACGCGGCATGGAGGAGCGGGTTCGCAAGCGATGTGCCTTTGAGGTACTCCGGATACAGCAGCTCCATGATGTTCATCTGCGTCGTGTTGATCGCGACGGTCACCTGATCGGGCTTCGGTTCGAGGTCGGCCAGCATGTGACGCGTGTCGTCGGAAAGCCACTTGGCCGCCTGCCCGTCGTCTTCGGGCGCGAACGAAATCGAACCGCCTACCTGGATGATCATGTCGGGCACTTTGGCACGCACGCCCGCGATCAGTTCGTTGAACTTCGAGAGCCGCTTCGAACCCTTGCCGTCCAGCTCGCGCACGTGCAGGTGAAGCACCGTCGCGCCGGCGTTGTAGCAGTCGACGGCTTTCTGTATCTGCTCTTCCATCGTCACCGGGATGTCTTCCGGGAAGTCAGCCGGCATCCATTCGGGGCCGTACGGGGCTACCGTGATGACGACTTTTTCCATGTTCTCCGGGTGCAGCGAATCATCGAGAAATTGCATGTTGTCCTCTGTTTGAGTGGTGTGAGCGCGAGCGGGGATATCGTCGCTCGGATGATCAGAAGGGCACGTCGCCGATGATCCCTGCCCGCTCCATCTTGCGGTGGCAGGGCGGGTAATCCATCACGGCGTAGTGCTGCGTGCTGCGGTTGTCCCAGATCGCGATGCTGTTTTTCTTCCAGCGCCAGCGCACCTGGTATTCGGGAATGTGCGCCTGGCTGATCAGGTAGTTGAGCAGCAGGCTGGCGCCGGGGCTCGCGTCCTGCCCGAAGCGCACGCGCTCGGGCGTGTGATAGTTCGTGAAGTGCGTTGTGAACGCGTTGACGAACAGCACCTTCTCGCCGGTCTCCGGATGCGTGCGGACCACCGGATGTTCGGCATCCGGGTATTGCGCCTTCAGCGCGAGCCGCTTTTCGATCGGCATGGCCGCACCGAAGCTCGCCTCGATGCTGTGACGCGCGCGCAGCTCGGCGATCTGCGTCTTCACGTGGGCCGGCAGGTTCTCATACGCGAGCGCCATGTTCGCCCACATTGTGTCGCCGCCGACCGGCGGACATTCGACGCAGCGCAGCACGCAGCCGAACGGCGGCGCGACGCGCCACGTCGCGTCGGTGTGCCAGGCGTTTTCGTAGCGCTCGTTGGGCTGGTCCGGCGTCTTGTAGATGCGCACAAGCCCCGGATGCTCGGGGTCGCTGCCTGCGACCGGATGATCCTCGAGTTCACCGAAGCGGCGCGCGAATGCGACGTGCTCGTCCCGGGTGATGTCCTGATCGCGCAGGAACAGGACGCGGTGCTTGAGCAGCGCGGCGCGGATTGCGGCGAACAGTCCGTCGTCGTCAATCGCATCGGCGAGATGAACGTCGTGAAGTTCCGCGCCGATCGCGCAGGTAAGTGGTTCGATCCGCATGGCCCTTTCCTCAGATGAAGAAGACCGACGAGCCGGTCGTCCGGCGCGACTCCAGGTCTCGATGGGCCTCACCCGCGTCCTGCAACGCATAGCGCTGGTTGATTTCGATCGTGATGCGGCCGGAGGCGACGTGGCCGAACAGCTCGCCGGCCAGGTCGTTTTTCTCAGCCGGCTCGGCGATGTAGTCAGCGAGCGCCGGGCGCGTCAAATAGAGCGAGCCTTTCATCGCGAGCAGCTGCGGATTGAATGGCGGGGTCGGTCCGGAGGCGGTGCCGACGCAGACCAGCAGGCCGCGCCGCCGCAGCGAATCGAGCGAGGCGTTGAAGGTGTCCTTGCCGACGCTGTCGAACACGACGTTTACGCCCGCGCCATCGGTCAGTTCGCGCACGCGTTTCGCGACGTCTTCCCGGCTGTAGTCGATCGTATGGTCGCAGCCGTGTGTGCGCGCGATCGCCGCCTTGCTTTCGTTCGAGACGGTTCCGATCACGGTGAGCCCGAGCAGTTTCGCCCACTGCGACACGATCAGCCCTACGCCGCCGGCGGCGGCGTGCAGCAGGATGCTGTCGCCAGGCTGGAATGCGTGGATGCGGCGCAGCAAATAGGCCGACGTGAGGCCGCGCATCGTCATCGCGGCGGCCGTTTCGCATGTGATGCCATCGGGCAGCCGGATCAGCGGCGCGGCGGCAATCAGCCGCTCGGTGCTATACGCGCCGAGCGTGTTGAGAAAGCCGGTGTAGGTGACGCGGTCGCCCACGGCAAGGTTCGTCACTTCCGGACCGAGCGCCTCGACGACGCCCGCTGCTTCGACGCCCATACCCGCAGGCAGTGGCATCGGGTAGAGCCCGGAGCGAAAGTAGGTGTCGGCGAAATTGAGCCCTACCGCCTCGTGGCGCAGGCGGACCTGGCCGGGCCCCGGGTCGCCCACGGCTACTTCTTCCCAGCGCAACACCTCGGGACCACCGGTTTCGTGCATTCGTATCGCATGTGCCATTTGTCTCTCCAGTCTCTTGTTCAAGCCTTCGGGCCTGTTTCGTTCATAGTGTCGGGGTGCGCGGCAGCTTACCGGCGGCCAGCGCAGCAAACGCTTCAGACAGTGTGTTCCAGTCCGCGTCGCGCAGATAGCGTCGCGCAGCGGGCAGCACGACGCCTTCCTCGCGCCCCATGTGTTCCCAGGTGAATTGCGCGCAGGCGTTCAGCGCCTCTTCGAGCCGCGCGCCGGTCGCTACGGATTCCTGATCGCTTGCGACCAGGGCGGCTAGTTCGTGGTGCATTTGCGCGGCACGTTGATGCTGCCGTTCGAGTTCGTCAAGTTCCGCAGCGACTGTCGACGTGCGTTCGCGCAGCCGCGCAAACAAGGCCTCCGTCATCAAGCAATGCCTCGGCCCCTGCAATTCGCCGAGGCGCATCACGATCTCGCGCAGCGACGCCGCCTCGTGACGCTCGCCCGGCACACGAGCCTCCCGTACGGCGCGCAGCGCGGCATGCACAAGTGAGGCGATCGCACGTTGCCCGGAAAGCAGAATGCCGATTGCTCGCGCAACCGATGGGCGGGGATCAATCGCGCACGTCAGCACCGCGATACCGGAGTCATAGCCGTCGCCGTCGCTGGTCGAAGCGCTATGCGCTGCCGTCCCGTTCGACCGCGCCTGCTGCTTTGGCGTGACGCAGATCAGGTCGCAACCGTGCGCACGCGCCGCTACGGCAAGCGAGGGGAGCGGCGTACCCACACCGGGTGCGGCGGACGAGCAGGGCACGCCTTGCGCGCGCGCCGCCGCTTCGGCCCGTGCAAGCAGTTCGCTTGCGATATCGGCGTCGGCTGCTTGCGCGGCTCCGTCAGTTTCCGCGTCCGCGCGCGGTGCTGCGAGTCCGTCCGACAGCGGGCAGAATGTGATGCGCGCGCCGATCGACTGGGCGAATTCGACCGCCTGGCCAAGCGCTTCGATGGACGCATCGGCGCCATCGACGGGAACGAGAAGGTGACGGTACATGAAATCCCTTACTCACCGATAAAACTGTGGAGGCTGGGCGTTTCGGCGTGGTGGAACGTGATCTTGGTCACGCCTGATGCCCGTTGAACCACATCGTAGTCCGCCGGCGCGTCGCGCACCCCTCCCACGAAGGGAGGGGCTTGACGCGGGCAAACAATCCGAACCATCCTGTNACGGCAACGTCGGCAAAAGCATCCCGCACCCGCCGCCCCAAAATGTCGCTCGACCTCGCCTGATGGCCTCCACATTGTCCGGCAGCGAATCCGCCACGACTGAAATCGTCCTGAAGACGATCGCGCCGCGCGCGCCGCTCCATCTACTGGCGCGTCCTCGTCTGAGCTCGGCTGGACCGCCTTTCGACAATCAACCGGTTGTGCTCGTGCAGGCGCCGGCCGGATATGGGAAGACGTCGATGCTCTCGCAGTGGCGGCGCGAGAACCTGGCTCGCGGCGTCGCCGTCGCATGGCTGCATGCCGACGAGCGCGACGACGCGCAGCGCATCCTCCCCGGTCTCGTGCACGCGATGCGCAGCGCCTGCGCGCGGCCCGCCTTCGGCCGCGTGCTTCTCGAAGGCGCCACGGCGGCCGCGGGCGATCTGGACGGCGCGACCGCGTGGCTTGCCGAAGTGGCGCGGCTATCGCTCGACGTCGTGCTGTTCGTCGACGATGTCGAACGGATGCCGGCCGACGGCGCCGAGGTGCTCGCGTACGTGCTCCACAATGCGCCGCCGAACCTGCGGGTTATCGTCGCCGCGCGGCGCGGCCTCGAAGTGGCGTTCGGCGATCTGCTCGCGTATGGACAGGCGTTGCTGGTCGGTCCCGAGATGCTGCGCTTTCGCCTCGACGAGACGATCGCGCTGATTGGCAACCGCTTTGGACCGCGCATCGACGCGGACGCCTGCGCGCGGCTCTTCGAAGCCACCGACGGCTGGCCGCTCGGGCTGCAACTCGCACTCGCAGCGATGGCGCACGCGGCGGACCCGCGGCAGACGGTCGATGCGCTGGTGACCGGTCCGGGCAGTGCGCGCGACCAGCTCGTGGGCGCGTTGCTGGCGAAGCTATCGCCCGAAGACGAGGCGTTTCTCACACGCATCAGCGTCGTCGACATGCTGCATCCCGACCTGTGTGAAGCGTTGACTGGCGACGCCGGCGCACCTGAGCGGCTACTGCGGCTCGTGCAGCAGACCCCGGTGTTCATCACCTCCGAGGACGGTCCGTGGTGCCGGCTGCACACGCTCGTGCGCGACGCGCTGCGTGAGCGTTTCGCGGCGCTCGATGCCGATGGGCAGACCACGCTCCATACGCGCGCTATGGAGTGGCTTGCCGGTCAGGGGATGTTGCAGGAGGCGGCCCATCATGCGCTTGCGGCAGGACAGCATCAGAAGGCCTATGAACTGGCCGACAGTTGGCTGCACGACGCAGTGAAGCAGGGGCATCTGGGCGCCGTGCTCGACTGGCTCGAGCGGCTGCCTGAAGCAGAGCTGGAGCGGCGACCGCGCCTTCGGCTGGCGGCGGCCTGGGTGCTCGCACTCGGGCAGCGGCATGAGGAAGCGCGCTGCCAGGTCGAGCGCATTCTCGCCGGGCCGGACACCGATACGGAGTTGCGTTACGAGTGCGCGTTGATCCTGAGCGCCGCTGCCTACTATGCCGACGAGCCCGATCGCTTTGTCGCGCTGTTCGAGCCGTGGGCGGACCAGCCGCCCGACGGCGCGTCATGGCTTGCGCAGGTTCACGCGAACCGCCTATCGGCGCGCGCGATCCTGTTCGGCGAGCCCGCGCAGGCGCGGCGGTTCCAGCAACGCGTGCCGCGCGGCGAAGTGGGCAAGGGGCACGGCTACGTGGCGCGCTGGGGCGATCACATCGTCGGTTTGAGCTATCTGCGGGAAGGACAGTTGCGTCTCGCCGAGGAAGTGTCGCTACCGGCATTGACGAGCGCCGAAGCCGATCTTGGCCGGCGGCATCCACTCACCTGCATGTTCGCGGCTATCTGCGCGGCGCTCAGCTACGAGGCCGACCGGGTCGACGAAGCCGCGGCGTTGCTCGCGAACCGGCTCGACGTGCTCGAGCGTGGCGGCACGCCCGAAACGGTGATGCTTGCCTACTGCACCGCCGCGCGCATCGCCGCCGTGCGCGGCAGCGAGAATCGCGCGCTCGACCTGCTCGAAGCGCTGCATGCAATGGGTGTTGCGCGACGCCTGCCGCGTTTGTGCATCGCGAGCCTGGCTGAACAGGTGCGCATCCACGCGAGCCGTTATCGCGCGCAGACGTGCGATGCGCTGGTGCGCAACATCGACGACATCATGGCTGGCGAGACCGTGCCGCAAGGACCGTTGTGGCAACGCTCGGTCGCTTTGCTGCAGGTACTGGCGCGTGCCCGCGCCGATCTGGCGGCGCGGCGCGACGGCAACCTGTTGCAGGCGCTCGCCGACGCGGCGGAACTTGCGCAGGCGCAAAGACTAGGCGTGCCCCGGATCGAGTTGATGGCGCTGCGCGCGTTCGTGCTCGAGCAGACCGGCGAGGACGGCCGGCCGCTGCTGCGCGAGGCGATGAACCTGGCGCAGACGTACGATCTGACGCGCACGCTGGCTGACGCGCATCCTGCACTGGCGGACTGGGCGAGAAGCGTGAGCGCCGAGCAGACCGATTCCGCCGCCACACACGCGATCGCCGTGCCGCGCATTGCGCGCCCGCCTGTACCGCGCGGCACAGGCGGTCCGCGCGCGGTTCCAAGCGTGGTGCTGACGCCCAAGGAGCGCGAGATTCTCGAGTTGCTCGCGCGCAACCTGTCGAACAAGGAAATCGCGGTGGCCGCAACAGTCGGCGAGGGCACCGTCAAATGGCATCTGAAGAACCTGTTCGGCAAGCTCGACGCGAGCTCGCGCAAACATGCGGTGCGTCGCGCACTGATGCTCGGGCTGCTCGAAGAGGGCTGACGCGCACCCACGCAACGCGTGTCGCGCGTTAGTGCCTGCGCACGGCTGCCGCGCGGCCGGCCATTGCTGAGTGTTTTCCATACCCCTCCCGCCACGGGAGGGGCTCGCACGCGGGGCGTTGCGTATTCTTGCCTGCACCATCCGGCACGATGCCGCCATGATTCCGCTGCAGGAGAGCCTCCCCGTGCAACAGTTCGATCCGTCCGACCCGCTCATCACGCCGACGCCATCGGCCTACGGCTATCCACTGCTCGTCAGGCAGTTGCTGGTGAATGCGCTGGCCGTGTCGGCGGACCAGGAGATCACCTATCGCGGTGAGCGGCGCCACACATTCGCCGGGCTGAACCGGCGTATCGGCCGCCTCGCCAACGCGCTCGCTTCGCTCGGCGTGCAACACGGTTCTACGGTGGCGATCATGGACTGGGATAGCCATCGCTATCTCGAAGGATATTTCGCTATCCCGATGATGGGTGCGACGATGTTCACGGTCAACGTGCGCACTTCCCCGGAGCAGATCACTTACGCACTGAACGATGCGAATCCTGAAGTGCTCATCGTGCATACGGATTTCCTGCCGCTCATCGCGCAGATCCGTGGCAAGCTTCACAGTGTGCGCGAAGTCATCATTGCCATCGACGACGACGGACACGACGTGCCGTCGATCCCGTTCGCCGGAGAATACGAACAGCTGCTCGCAGCGTCCCCGGAGCATTTTCCGTTCGAGGATTTCGACGAGAACACCCGCGCCGCGCTTTTCTATACCACCGGCACGACCGGCGACCCCAAGGGGGTGTTCTACAGCCATCGGCAAATCGTGCTGCATGCGCTCGCGACGGCGGCTACGCTGTGCTCACCCCGCGAAGGACAGCGGCTGCACCGCGAAGACGTCTACATGCCGATCACGCCGATGTTCCATGTGCTCGCGTGGGGGATGCCCTATATCGCCGTGCTGCTTGGCCTGAAGATCGTGCTGCCGGGCCGCTATCTGCCCGACACGCTGCTGCGGTTGAAAGCGAATGAGAAGGTGACGTTCTCGCATTGCGTGCCGACCGTGCTGCAGATGTTGCTCGACGCTTCCGCGGATAGCGGGCAGAACCTGTCCGGCTGGAAGATGATCATTGGCGGCTCGGCGCTGTCGCCTGCGTTGTGCAGGGCTGCACTTACCCGAGGCATCGATGTGTTTTCCGGCTATGGGATGTCCGAGACCGGGCCCGTGGTCGCGTTGTCGCAGTGCGCGCCGGGCGCGGCGCCGGCCAGCATCGACGATGAAGTGCGCCGGCGCTGCATGGCCGGAAGGCCGGTGCCGATGGTCGAACTGCGAGTGGTCGATACCGGCATGAATGATGTCCCACGCGATGGCCGCAGCCAGGGCGAAATCGTGTTGCGCGCGCCGTTTCTCACTCAGGGCTATCACGGCAAGCCGCATGCGTCCGAAGTGCTGTGGGCGAGCGGTTATCTGCACACGCAGGATGTTGCCGTCGTCACCGGCGATGGCTACGTGCAGATCGTCGACCGCCTGAAGGATGTGATCAAGACGGGCGGCGAATGGGTGTCATCCGTCGAGGTCGAGGGGCTGATCAACGAGATCCCGGGTGTGCGGGAGAGCGCGGTTGTCGGCGTCAGTGACGACAAGTGGGGGGAGCGCCCGCAGGCCGTCATCGTGTGCGGGCCGGATGCGTCGCTCACCCGCGACGACGTGCGCGCGCATCTGCTTGGACAGGTCGAGGCGAACCGGATCAGCCGCTATGCGGTGCCGGACAACGCGCGTATCGCGTTCGTGACGGAAATTCCGAAGACGAGTGTCGGCAAGATCGATAAGAAGGTGCTGCGTCAACGGTTTGAATAATTGCAACGCTGGACCCCCGCCTTCTTCGCACGGCGGTCACTATAAAACCATGGAGACAAAATGAAGCTGAAACTGATCGCGGCCGCCGCGCTGGTCGGATGGGCAGGTGTCGCGCACGCGCAGTCGTCCGTAACGTTGTACGGCATCATCGATTCGGGGATGCTGTACCAGAGCAGTTCGGCGGCGACGTTCGCACCGAACGCGCCGAACACGGGCAAGATATACCGCTTCAAGGACGGAGGCATCTATTCGAGCATTTGGGGCATCCGAGGCAGCGAGGATATCGGCGGCGGCTACAAGGTCAACTTCAGGCTGCAGGGCTCGTTCGATAGCGGCACTGGCAAGTCGGGCCTGTCCAGCACGCCTGGCGCGACCGCGATGTTCAACCAGTTCACGACGATTGGCGTGTCAGGGCCGATCGGCACCTTTACCGCAGGCCGCCAGATCGTGCCGATGATCTACGCGATGGCCGATACGGACGTGCGCTCGGCCCAGTACTTCGGCAGCATTCTCACCGCGTGGCTCGGATTGAACCAGGCCGCCGGCTGGCCGGGCACCAGCACGAATGCGCCGATTGGCGCGCTCTACGACGATAACGCGCTGGTGTACCAGTCACCGGTATTCGGCGGTGTGTCGCTCGGGCTCGAATACTCGCCCGGCGGCGTGGCGGGTCAACTGCAAGGCGGTACGCGAGAGTCCGCGGTACTCAAGTACGCAAACTACGGACTCAGCCTGGCCGCGGTTTACTACAACGGACACGACACGAACCCGGCGCCGGGTGCGCCGCTCACGGGCGTCAATAATAACCGCTTTGTCTATCTCGGTGCGAGGTACACGTTCAGCGGCTTTTCGGCGTCCGCGTCGTACGCGAACGGCAAGAACCCGGCGCACTCGAACCAGGTCAATCTCGACATGTATTCGGCGGGGCTCGGCTATCGCTTCTCACCCGCGTTCGCGGTGACCTCCGGCCTTTACTACCTGAAGGACAAAAACCATTCGGCGAACAAGTCGACTGAGGTCGCGATCGGTGCCGAATACAACGTCTCAGTGCGTACGCTGGCTTACGCGCAAGTCGGCCACGTCAACAACCGGGGCGGCATGAACCAGACGATCGTCTATGGGCAGCCGGTTGCGCCTGGCGTCGCAACCACGGCGGTGATGATTGGTCTGCGCCACAATTTCTGAGTGCGCCGCCATCGACGGGAGAAGCCATTGTGCGAAGGTGTCATAGCCCATCGTCCGCTTTTTCACGATCATCGTGTTGGCAGTGGCAGGACCGCACCGCGATCCCTCCTTGGGCGGCTGGAACGGGGGTGGAATCCTCGATGACTTGAGACGGCGCCACGTTGCCGGTAGCTCCCGGCGCGAACACGAGAATGCGCCCGTTCGGCTCGGAAACAAAGAGCCGCCCGTCGGCGGAGATAGCGATCTTGTTTGTGCCCGCCTCAAAGCCGGGCCCAGTGATTCCCGTGGCTGGACCGCTGATTGTCCGCACCGGCGCCACGTCGCCGCTCGCCTTGGCGGCGAAAACGCTCACCTGGATGTGCGTCAGGTCTGTGGTCGCGTTGTAGACGAACAATTCGTTCGTAACAGGATCGAGAGCGATCGTCATGTCGTTCCTTGCAAAACCTCCGGTCGCCGGCAGCAGACCGGTTTTGCTACCCGTGAGGCTGCGGAGAAGCGCCGGGGAGGTAATGCTCCGGCCCGTGCCAAGCGTGTCGATGATCACCGCCCCCCGCGTGTCATAACCCGCAATCAGCAGATTGTCCTCGTCGTCGACGGCAAGGCTCACGTATTGAATGATATTTGGATCAGAAATGGCAATCGGATGGGGCACGAGCCCGGAGCTATTGACGGGAACGACCTGGACCGGTGGACCCGAGGGGCGAACGACCATGACGAAGTCGTTGAGGTGGGAATCCACCGCGATGCTTTCCAGATCATTCGTCTGCAGCATCAGACATTGGCCCAAAACTCTCGAGTGTCCGTAACGGGTCCGACTACCGCCGATCGCCAACAGGCGCAGACCGCCCATCTCCAGTAATCGGGCTGCCCGGCGATTTGGTCAATCAAATATCTCTTCACATCAGCCATCTACCCTGAGCCCAGTCGAGCGGCGAAAAACTATGCTCCTTTCAATGGTTCACGGATAAGCAATCCATGGGAATGATCTAACGAATTATTTGACACAAGCTTGGATACCTCCGGTAACTTTCGCTAGGCGCCCGGCAGTTATCGGGAAACTGTGCCCGGCAAGCATTCCAGGCTTAAGTACAGGAAGAAGCAAAATATGGCCGCCTTCGATCTCAATCTCCTGCGTATCTTCGACGCCGTCTGGCGTCACCGGAATCTAAGCCGGGCGGCCACGGAGCTGGAGCTCACCCAGTCGACGCTGTCGCATGCGCTGGGCCGTCTGCGAGAGCAGCTCGACGATCCATTGTTTGTACGAACCGGGCACGGCATGCAGCCATCGGCGCGGGCCGTCCAGCTGGCGCCCGTTGTCGAATCCTTGCTGACGAGCGTTCGAGACCGTGTTCTTACGGCGCCGGAATTTGATCCTCAGACATCGCGGCGCACGTTCACGATTGCAATGACCGACGTCGGCGAGATTGCTTTTCTCCCAAGGCTGCTGCATGAGCTGACCATGGTCGCGCCGCAAGTATCTGTTCACGCGGTCTCGATTCGACCTCAGGACCTTGTGGCTGATCTCGCATCTGGCAAAGTCGATCTCGCCGTAGGCTATTTTCCGGACCTGCAAGGTGCGGATACTTTTCAGCAGCGGTTGTATACCGAGGGATTCGTTTGTCTTGTCCGCCAAGGTCATCCGCTGGTGCACGGTGAGATTACGAGAGAACAGTTTCTCGGGATGTCGCACGTTATTGTCGAGACGGAAGAAAGGCACAGAGAACTCGCTGAACAGCATCTGAAAAGCGAGCATGTTGCGAGGCGCGAAGCGCTGCGTTTGCCGCATTTCTTCAGTATCGCGCCTGTGATTGCCGCGACCGATCTGATCGTGACCGTGCCCGAGGCACTCGCTGAGGTGCTCAGCCGCTTGGCCAGTGTGCAGGTGCTGCGTCCACCACTGAAACTTCCGTCTTTTGAAGTGAAGCAACACTGGCATCTCTGCCAGCACCACGAGCCAGCGAACCGATGGCTGCGAGAGACTGTCTGGAATCTGTTCAACCGGCAAACCTCCGAGCCACGCCCTCGCCGTACACGCAAAGTCAGTGCGTGAGTTTCCACCCGCCACGCAAATAGTCCCCTCCCATCCTTCGTGTTGCGCTCGCGCAAATACCTTTGCGCAGCTCAGGCCGCGTCTTTTCCGTGACTGAGGACTGAACTGCCTCTGTCGATGTCCTGACTTCCAACGGTGTCGTCGCTCCCGTCAACGGACCGCCGATTGCATCACGATATGCAGCGAATTCACATCTCATATGAACGGTTTGAAATTGACGCATATCAGGTCGCCGATTAGCATTTATTCACGTTGATAGAAAGCCTCGACATTCACGAACGGGGCGCTAATAAATTGGAGACTCTGATGGAAAGTGCGGTGCATACACCGGCTGGCGTGTCGGCGGGACATCCAACGAATGCAGAACTGCGGCGGCTGATTTTCGCGTCATCTCTGGGAAGCGTGATCGAGTGGTACGACTTCATGGTCTACGTGTCGCTCGCGGTATATATCGGGCCGATGTTTTTCGTGACCAAGGACGAGACCGTTCGAATGATGCTGAGCGTTGCTACGCTCAGCACCGGATATGTCGTACGTCCGTTAGGCGGCATGTTCTTCGGCGTCGTTGGCGACAGGTACGGTAGAAAGATCACATTCGTCTGGACCTTGCTGGTAATGGGCCTCGCCACCGCAGGGATCGGTCTGCTGCCGACCTACGCCCAGGTTGGTCTTGCCGCACCCATACTGCTCTTGACTTGCCGGATGCTTCAGGGCATGGCCCTTGGAGGCGAGTACGCCGGTGCTGCCGTGTACGTCGCCGAACATGCTCCCTCTGGAAAGCGAGGCTTGCTCACCGGCTGGATTCAGGCATCCACCAGTGTTGGCCAGCTGTCGGCCATTGCTGTCATCTTCATTCTTCAATACTCCCTGACGAGTGACGATTTTGCCGCCTGGGGCTGGCGGATTCCGTTCCTTCTCTCCGCAATTATTCTCGGCATCTCGCTGTACGTGCGTTCACAACTCGCCGAATCACCCGCCTTCGTCGCAATGAAGAGCGCTCACACGGAGTCACGCAAGCCTTTCCGCGATACGTGGCGCTGGAGCAATCTGAAGCTGATGCTTATCGCACTCTTTGGAGCGGTGGCCGGTCATGCAACGCTCGGCAACATGGGCCTCGTGTTTTCGTTGCTGTATCTGCAGTCCGGGCTTCATGTCAGTCCGCACGTCACCAGTGCCGTGTATGCGGGAGGGCTCATCCTCAGTTTGCCTTTTTTTGTGTTCTTCGGCTGGCTGTCTGATCGCATTGGGCGTAAGCGCGTGATGGTCTTCGGAATGTTGCTCGCTGCCGTTTCATACATACCCATCTACAGGCTGATGGCGATCTACTCCAATCCCGTTGATCGTCTTGCACTGTCGCTGCTTGTGTTCGCGCATATGTTTCTGATCTCGCTGGTTTTCGGACCTCTTGCAGCTTATCTGGTCGAGTTGTTTCCGACCCGAGTGCGCACGACATCACTTTCCATTCCATACAACATTGGTACGGGCGTCATCGGCGGACTCTTGCCGCTGATCGTCTTCTCGATCCGGAATGCGACGGGAAGCATCTACATTGCGCTTGCCTATCCAATATCGGTAGCGACGATAGCTGCTTTGGTGAACATCTTTTTTGTGCGCGACCGTCACGGACAGTCACTTGAATAACCGCACACCGGTTTGCGATCTTCCTCGAAGGACATTGCAAAAAGACAGAACTCATATTGGAAGGATCATGCAATGCGCAATCTAGACGAAAACACCATCACTGCAGCCACAATCTCCCGTCATGAGCAATGCGAAGACCCGCGCACGAAAGTGCTAATGACGAAGTTAGTCCAATCGCTCCATGATTTCGCGCGCGAGGTGCAATTGACGGAAGAGGAGTGGGCAATGGGTATTGCGTTCCTCACTTCCGTTGGAAAGAAATGCAGCGATACGAGGCAGGAATTCATACTGCTTTCCGACACTTTAGGCCTGTCCACACTGGTTTGTGCCCAAAACAACCGCAAGCCGAAGGAATGCACCGAGTCCACCGTATTCGGTCCGTTCCATCTGGAGAACAGCCCCTCGCTGCCGATGGGCGCGGACATGTCCAAGGGAACATCCGGCGAACCATGTTTTGTCGCGGGCGTGGTGCGCGATCTGGACGGCAAGCCGATCGAAGGCGCAACGATTGAAGTGTGGCAGGCTGACGGGGCAGGGTTCTATGACGTGCAATACAGTGACTTCGACGAACACCGGCTGCGTGCCACGTTCCGTACCGGTGTCGACGGTGCGTATCGTTTCCGCACGGTCGTTGCCGCGTCCTATCCAATACCGACCGACGGCCCGGTCGGCACCCTGCTCGCAGCGTTAGGGCGGCATCCCTGGAGGCCCGCGCACCTCCACTATCGCATCAGCGTGCCGGGCTACCAGACACTGGTCACCCATATATTCCGGGACGGCGACCAGTATCTCGATTCAGACGCTGTTTTCGGGGTGCGATCGACGCTGGTCGGTGAATGGATCAGGCACACCGACGCCAGAGCTCCCACTGGTGAGCCGATGAGTGAGCCGTTCTACACGTTGAACTACGACTTCGTCCTGAGTCCCGCACAGCAAAAGGCAGGTGCGTGAGCTGGAGCTCTAAGCAATGACTACGAAAAGGCTTAATTTTGTCTACACGTCCCGGCGCAACCGTGTTGTATTCGGCGAAGGTGCCATTTCGGGACTCTCCGAAGAACTCGCGTCGGCGGGGCTTGATCGTGTGCTTGTAGTCTGCACGCCGCATCAGAGAGAGCTTGCGGAGCTTGTGCAATCCCACGCAGGTAAATCCGCGGTTGCGATTTTCGATCAGGCTCGCATGCACGTACCTGCCAGTGTGGTGCAAAGCGTTAGTGAATTCGCCCGATCCGCGAATGTCCAGGGTGTTGTCGCGGCAGGAGGGGGGTCGACAATCGGACTTGCCAAGATTCTGGCGCTTCATGAGCAGATTCCATACGTTGCCGTACCAACGACGTATGCAGGATCCGAGATGACGCCGATATACGGCATCACGGCGATGGGCGAGAAGCGTACTGGACGCGATGAGCGGGTTCTGCCCAATTCGGTAATCTACGATCCGCTTTTGACACTCGACCTGCCGTGGCCGATTTCAGCGAGCAGCGGTCTGAATGCGATCGCTCACGCAGCGGAGGGGCTATACGCGCCCGATTCGAATCCAATCCTTCAACTGATGGCGGAAGAAGGCATTCGCGCGATGGCAAAAGGGCTCAGGCAACTCGCGACGAAGCCTCACGACGTCGAGGCGCGCGGGGTGTGTCTGTACGGTGCATGGCTATGTGGCAGCGTGCTCGGCCAAGCTGGCATGGCGATTCATCACAAGCTGTGTCACGTATTGGGTGGTTCGTTGGATTTGCCTCACGCGGAAACGCATGCGGTCATGTTGCCGCACACGATAGGCTACAACGCTGACTTCGCGCCCGACGCGATGGCACGAATCAGGCGCGCTCTGAATGCTGAAGACGCAGCGATCGGGCTTTACGAACTCGGCGCAGAACTCGGCGCTCCTTGCGCGTTGAGAGAGCTTGGCGTGCAGGAGAGAGACCTGTCCCAGATAGTCGACATGACGATCGCGAACCCATATTGGAATCCTCGTCCATTGGAGAGACATGATCTGATGGAGATGCTGTATCAAGCATGGCGTGGCGATCCGCCAGCAAGGGTGTAAGGACCGAAAAGAGGCGCCTTGCGCATACGGTTCAGGTGCAGCAGTTATTGGTTTGATACGGAGATTGAAATGAGCACTACTGATAGATACATCGATGCAACAGAAACAAGGATTGATTTTGTATGGCCAGCAAAGGACTTCTCGCGAGTACCGTATGAGGTCTTCAATGACGAGAAGATTTTTGAACTGGAGCTAAGCCGCATCTTCAGGGGGCCGGTGTGGAACTATCTCGGGCTCGAGTGCGAGATTCCCAACTGGGGTGACTATCAGACCACGTGGGTGGGAAACATCCAGGTCGTGGTCACGCGTGCAAAAGACGGAAGCGTTCACGCTTTTGAGAATAGCTGTGCGCATCGGGGCGCGAGAATCGTCGACAACGTTCGCGGCAATGCGAAGCGCCATACCTGCCCGTATCACCTTTGGACCTACAACCTGACGGGTGAACTCACCGGCGTGCCGTTCGAGAAAGGGCACAACGGCAAGGGTGGCATGCCGCCGTGCTTCGATAAAGGCGATCACAACCTTAAGACGCTGCGTGTGGCGACGCACGGTGGGCTTGTTTTCGGCACGTATGACGACACAGTCGAGCCGCTCGAACAATTTCTTGGCGAGCACAGTCTTTCGCAGATCGAGCGGTTACTGGGAAAGCGCAAGCCTAAGGTAATCGGCTACTTGCGCCAGAAGATTCCTGCTAACTGGAAGTTGTACAACGAGAATGTGCGTGACCCGTATCACGCGTCGCTGCTGCATATGTTTCACATTACCTTTGGCATCCAGACGCCGGCGATGGCGGGTGGCATCAAGATGGACGGGGACGCCAAAAACAGCTGGAATCATTCGATTGTCAGCGAGGACGACCATGTCAAGCGTTCGGCCCTTTCCGACGACTATGACGAGCTCGGCAAGTGGCAAAAAGACCTCAAGATGCACGACCCGTCGATGCTGGAAGTGCCACTCGACCTGAACGACAACTACAAGACGACGATCCTCTCGATGTTCCCGACATTGATCTTCGGACAGGTCGACAACACGTACGCGATCCGCCAACTGAGGCCAAAAGGCCCCAATGCAGTGGAGTTGCATGTTACGTACCTAGGGTTTGAAGATGACACGCCGGAGCAATTGCACAACCGGATGCTCTCTGTGAATCTGATTGGTCCGGGCGGCTACATTTCACTGGAAGACGGCGAAGCGCTAAGGCGTGTACAGGAAGGCGTCGTATCGCGCCGGGGTGAGCATTCGGTGCTCGCGATGGGTGGCATCGGCGAGATGCCCGATACGGATCACCTGATTCAGGAAATCTCCATCCGCGGCTTCTGGAAACACTATCACAAGTTGATGAAGTTTCCCGAAGCGGGACAACAGCAGAACGACAAAGGGGGTGCGCAATGAGCGCCGAGCTTCAGCAACGGGTCGAGCGCCTTTTGTTCGACTATGCAGACACACTTGATCAGAAACGATTCTCCGATTGGCCTGCGTTTTTCACGCCTGAGGCGTGCGATTACCGCATCGTATCCCGTGAGAACTTCGATGCTGACCTGCCCGCGCCGCTGATGGGTTGTTATACCCATGGCATGGTCAAGGATCGGGTCGCGATGCTGATCGCCGATTCGCTTACGTATCAAAAGACGAACCAGCGCCGCTACGTTTCCAATGTGCGGGTAGATCGCCGTGACGATGGAACGATGGAGGCTCGCTCGAACCTTCTCGTCATGCAGTGTGATTTCGAGGGAAATCTGTCCACTTATATGGTGGGGCGTTACGAAGATGTCATCGTCGAACGGGAGGGCGGGCTGACGTTCAGCCGGCGTACGGTAATCGTCGACTCCTTCAACATCGACAACGTGCTCGCCGTTCCGCTGTAATACGTTCAAAGGAGAGACAAGATGTCAGCCGGAGTCGTCATTGTCGGAGCCGGGCTCGCGGGGGCTGAAACAGCGCTCGCGTTGCGCCAGTTCGGCTACATGGGCAAGGTTTGCGTAATAGGACGCGAGCCCTGGCTTCCGTACGAACGGCCGCCGCTATCGAAGGCCTTTCTGAAGGACGCTCAGCGCTCCCCGCAAAGCCTTTTTATTCGGCCGCAGACCGTGTACGACGAACACGCGATCGATATGAGGACGGGTATTGAAGTCCTGTCGGTCGATCGAGAAGCCAAGCGCTTGTTGCTGTCGCAGGGCAATACCATCGACTACGAGAAGCTCGTGCTGGCGACAGGTGGCGAGGCGCGCATGATCGATGTGCCGGGTGCCACGCTCGCAGGCGTGCACACGCTCAAGTCGATCGACGACGTCAACGCGCTATCGCCTCAGCTTCGTGCAGGGAGGAGAGTCGTGATAGTCGGGGGTGGCTTCGTCGGCATGGAGTTTGCCGCGACGGCGAGGTTCTTCGGGTGCCCGGTTACGGTGCTTGAGGCTCAGGATCGGGTGCTTGCCAGATCTCTGTCGCCAGTCGTTTCTCACCACCTGGAAGCCGTCCACGCGAGCCACGGCGTTATTCTGCGCACCGCTGCCACCTTGAAGCGCATCGAGGGACGTGATCGCGTTAGCAGTGTGGTGCTCGGCGACGGTACAACGCTCGAAGCCGATCTTGTACTCGTCAGCGTAGGCAATAAGCCCTGTGCTGAACTGGGGCCATTGCAAGGCGTTCTGCCGGGAGGCGGCGTCGTCGTCGATGCAGATGGATGTACATCGGACCCCGATGTGTACGCCGTCGGCGATTGCTGCGCGTCGATACATGAAGGTTTCGATGTGCCGATGCGTCTCGAATCAGTTCAACAGGCCGTCGCTCAAGCGAAACGGGTAGCCGCGGGGATCGCACGATACCCAAGTCCCCCGGACGAAGTTCCATGGTTCTGGTCGGATCAGTACGACGTCAAGCTGCAGATGGCGGGACTGCCGAGGAAAGGTGACCGCGAGATTGTTCGCGGTGAACCTGCATCCGGCAGATTCAGCGTGGTCTTCCTGGCGGAAAATCGGATGACATCTATTCAATGTGTCAATTCACCTGGCGATTTTGCTTGGGGGAGGCGGTTGATCGGGTTGCGGCAGCCTCTTGCGGTCGAAGTGATGGGTGATACGTCAAAGAGCATGAAGCAGATCTACGCCGGCGTACACGAAAGTGCCGGGCAATAAACCACTGATTGGAAGGAGATTGTGATGTCCAACGTAAACGTATCAGTGACGGACAGATCAGGTAGGGTCTTTCCGATCGAGGCGTCGCCGGGCACGACGTTGATGCAGGCCATGAAGGATCGCGGTTTGCCTGTTGCCGCTATTTGTAGCGGGGCGAAATCGTGTGCGACATGCCACGTGTTCGTGGAGGAGGGCTTGAGTCGCGTGGGTGTTCCCGACGAAGACGAATGCGATCTCCTTTCGGAATCGTCGCACTACCGGGCGGGGGCGTCGCGTTTGAGTTGCCAGATCGAACTGCACGAGGATCTGCAGGGGATAGCCGTGCAACTGGCGCCGGAGGAACACTAGCGGGAGCAATGCAATAAGCGTGGCGCGCGGATTAGTCGGATAGAACGTTGCATTCAATGAAGATATATCCGCTAGTTATTAAATTAGGATACCGAATAAAAAAGGCGCCGTGCTTTTTAATGAACTTGACAAAGGAGGAGACATGTTTCGGGAGAACGCATCCGTCGCACTCGTGACGGCTGGCATCTGTTATGCCTCGATTTCTACATTGCACGCTCAGAGCGTGACGCTGTACGGTATTGTTGATACCGGTGTTGAATACATTAACCACGCCAACGCGGCAGGCAGGTCTATTGTCCGAATGCCTCCTCTGACAGGCGAAATTCCTTCGCGCTGGGGCATCAAAGGCAACGAGCCGCTTGGTGGCGGGTACGCTGCGATCTTTACACTCGAGAGCGGCTTTACGACCGGCACTGGCACGTCAAATCAAGGGGGGCGTCTTTTTGGAAGACAGGCGTGGGTCGGCATCGACAGCCCGTACGGAACCGTTACCTTTGGACGGCAGTACTCAATGCTCTTGTGGGCCTCGTTGATCTCCGATCTATTCGGCCCCAACATTTATGCGACGAGTTCGCTCGACGCGTGGCTGGCAGCGCCGCGCAACGACAATAGCGTTGCGTACAAGAAGAAGTTCAACGGATTCACCATTGGCGCGAGTTACTCGTTTGGACGCGACGCGTCACCGAACAATGGCTCGAATACGCCGGGCGAAGGCAATTGCGCCGGCAGCATTCCCGGCAACGCAACGGCATGCCGGGAATGGTCGGCGATGCTCGAATACGATTCGAGTCACTGGGGGGCGGCTGTGGCATACGACCGGCAGAACGGCGGTCCCGGCTCAGCGGTCAACCTGTTCAACGGGCTGACGCCGCTTCCATTCGCAAATAGTGACGACAGCGACTCCCGCTTGCTGTTGGACGCGTACGTCAAGTTCGACAAGATGCTCGTTGGTCTGCTCTGGGTGAATCGCAATGTCAGAGTGAGTTCGCCCACGGCGCAGACGAACGTTTCGAATCAGTTCGCGCTGGAATCACAGTACCGGATAACACCGGCGCTTTCAGTAGAAGGGTTGGTCCAGTACATAACCGATCGTCCTCNGAGTACGCGCGCTTTCATGGAGAACATCCGGATGACATACGCCGTGTCTGTGCGCACTGCCGTGTATGCGCAACTGGCGTTTTTGCAGAACGGTCGACATGCGGCATATGGTATTAGCAGTGCCGGCGGAGCGACGCCGGGCAAGGGCATGAATCAGACGGCTGCGATGCTGGGGGTGAAGCATGCCTTCTGATCGTGATGGGAGAACCCTGCATCACGTACGTCACTGGTCCGACTGTCCAGAACCAGAACAGGCTTGTCGCGGCGACGTCCATTCGGCGGGCGTTTGCGGGCCGCGAACATCTACTTATTTTGCGCGGGTGAGTCCATGCCTATGCTCTGTGACAAACCACCCAAGAGCGCTTACGACCAGGAGTTGACATGAATGACAGTGCTTCCGTGCAATTGATAGCCGGCGATGTCTGGCAGGCTCGGCTCTTCACCGGCAGCTGGTGCGCCGGCACCTCGGAATTCGACGTGACGGAGCCCGCCACGGGCAAGCGGCTCGGTCGTATAGGCATGGCCGACGCGTCGCTTGTTGCGGCGTCCTCTGCTGTGGCTTATGCAGCGCAGCCGAACTGGGCAACTCTGCCATACGAGGAACGGGCTGCCGTGATGCGCCGCGCTGCGAAACTGACCGAAACTCACCGCGACGAGATAGTTGAGTGGATCGTGCGCGAAAGCGGATCGACTCGCGCAAAAGCGTCGGCCGAAGTCTCGCTCGCGCTCAAGACGCTGCACGAAGCCAGCGGTTTGCCGTCGCGTTCAGCGGGTGAGATTCTTCCGTCCGTACCGGGAAGACTTTCGCTGGCACGGCGCCGTCCGCTTGGAGTCGTCGGCGTGATCTCGCCCTTCAACGGCCCCTTGTTCCTTGCGATGCGTGCGGTCGCACCGGCGCTCGCGCTCGGAAACGCCGTCGTACTCAAGCCCGATCCGCGTACCGCGGTGTGTGGAGGCGTCGTGATTGCACGGCTGTTCGAACTGGCCGGACTACCTGCGGGTGTGCTTCACATGCTGCCCGGCGATGGCGCCACGGGGGCCGCGCTGACCAGTGACCCGCATATCGCGATGATCCAGTTCACTGGCTCGACGGCTGCGGGACGAAAGGTCGGCGAAGCGGCCGGGCGTCATCTCAAGAAAGTGAGCCTGGAGCTTGGCGGCAAAAACTCGCTGATCGTGCTGGACGACGCCGATCTCGACATTGCAGTATCGAACGCCGCATGGGGGGTCTATCTGCATCAGGGCCAGGTCTGTATGGCGGCTGGCCGCCTGCTTGTGCAACGCGGTATCCACGACCGGTTCATCCAGAAGCTGGTTGCGAAGTCCGCCAGCCTGACGGTCGGCAACCCGGCCGACGGCAATGTCGCTCTTGGCCCGCTGATCGACACCGTGCAGCGCGATCACGTGGCTCGCGTGGTTGCCGACGCGCTGCACGCTGGCGCAAAACTCGAAGCCGGTGGCGGCTATCGCGATTTGTTCTTCGAGCCTACCGTGCTGAGCGGCGTTACGCCGGATAACCCGGCGTTCAACGAAGAGATCTTCGGACCCGTAGCCGTCGTGGTGCCGTTCGATAGCGATGATGAGGCGATCGCGCTCGCCAACCGCACCGCGTACGGGTTGTCGATGGGTGTCGTGACGGCGAACGTCGGGCGTGCGTTGCGGATCGGCGAGCGGTTGCGCACGGGGCTTCTGCATATCAACGACCAGACGGTTGCCGACGACATTGTCAATCCGTTCGGGGGCGTCGGCGCATCGGGCAATGGCACGAGCATCGGCGGACCGGCAAACTGGGAAGAGTTCACGCAGTGGCAATGGATGACCATCAAGGGTGAAGCACCGCTCTATCCCTTGTAGTCCATGCAGGTCCGAAGTCTTGCGCCCTTGACAAGAATGTTGTCGAGGGTTTTTCGCAGAGCGTTAAATACGATAGAAAGGTGTCCGAAAAATAAATGCCACAAATCCTTCACGGAGCGTCACGAGAGCGAGTTGTACGATAGCAACTCAGCGGCGACGGGAAATCGATCATGCCTGATCTCATGTTTCCTCAGACAAGTGCGGTCAGTGAGCGAGCCCGTAGCACGAGTTTGGCGATCTTCCTGCTGATCATCGCGATTGGCGTCGCCTTCGTCGCCGTCCATCTGGTAATAGACCTCGAGCCGGTACAACAAAGCTCGGCATTCCCCTACGTCCTGCTTGGCTTCGCGATGCTGATCGCTCTCGGCTTCGAGTTCGTCAATGGTTTTCACGACACGGCGAATGCCGTGGCCACTGTTATCTACACTCACTCGCTGACGCCGAATCTCGCCGTGCTCTGGTCGGGCGCGTGGAACTTTGCGGGGGTACTGGTCTCTAGCGGCGCAGTGGCATTCGGCATTATCCAGTTGCTCCCAGTTGAACTGATTTTGCAGGTGGGTGGCCACGCAGGTTTCGCCATGGTATTCGCGCTGCTGATAGCGGCGATCACCTGGAACCTGGCAACCTGGTACTTCGGACTACCGTCCTCCAGCTCGCATACGTTGATTGGTTCGATCATTGGCGTCGGTCTGATGAATCAACTGATGCGCGGCCCCTCCGGTACCAGCGGCGTCGACTGGACGCAGGCGCTCGGCGTCGGCAAATCACTGCTGTTCTCGCCAATCGTCGGCTTCTTATTCGCCGGCCTGCTCCTGTTGGTGCTGAAAGCCGTGGTCCGTGTCCCCGCGCTCTACACTGAACCGGTCGGCAACAAGCCACCGCCCCTCTGGATTCGCAGTCTGCTGATTCTGACCTGTACGGGCGTTTCTTTTGCACACGGATCGAACGATGGGCAGAAGGGAATGGGGCTGATCATGCTGATTCTGATAGGCACGGTGCCCACAGCGTATGCCCTGAACAAGGCGGTAACGCCAGCGCAGACGCAGGCGTTCGTAACTGTCGCACATCAGGCGTCGGCCGTGTTCGGCAGGTACGCTCCCGGCTCCACCCCTTCCGCGAGTCCTCGCGAAGAGGTTGAAGCGTATGTGCGAACCCGTCAGATGACGCCAGCAACGCTGCCGGCGGTCAAGCAACTCACCGATATTGTGGCCGGGCAGATCACAGCAGCGGGGTCAATCAGTACGGTGCCGCCAAGTTTGGTCGACAACGTCCGCAACAGCATGTATCTGGTATCCGAGGCGATTCGTCTGATGGAGAAGTCGAAGCAGCCCGCCTTCGCGGCCGACGATCGAGCCGTTATCGACAGCTACATGCAGCAACTCAATCACGCGACCAAGTTCATCCCGACATGGGTCAAGGTCGCGGTTGCCATTGCGCTGGGACTCGGCACGATGGTGGGCTGGAAGCGGATTGTCGTGACGGTCGGAGAGAAAATTGGCAAGCAGCACTTGACCTACGGCCAAGGTGCGTCGGCGGAGGTGGTCGCGATGCTGACCATCGGGGCGGCGGATCTGTACGGACTCCCGGTATCGACCACGCACATACTTACCTCAGGCGTCGCCGGTACGATGGCGGCGAATGGCTCAGGCCTTCAATGGAACACCCTGCGAAGCCTGGTGCTGGCCTGGGTGCTCACGCTTCCGGCATCCATTGCGTTGGCTGCAGCGCTCTATTGGCTGTTTCGCGTGATGTCCTGAGCGCTGAATGCACACTGCTCGCCGCGAGCGTCACTGGAACTCTGCTTCCAACGACGAAAATGGAATCGGAATGCAGACGGTGCTCATCTCGCACGATCAGCCGTTTCGTCGACGCACTGTCCGCCGCTTTCCCGTTTCATGGCGATTAAGCGCAGAAAACATCGGCATTCTTTCCTGAATCCACCTGAGCAACTCGAGCGGACCTGGGGCGAGCGGCCTATCTGTTTTGACCAGCACCCTTGCTTGGGCACCTTCAAACAGCGGATGTGCGATAGGGATGGTTGTCAGTTCGCCGGTCGCGAGCTCACGGTATGCAGCAAATTCTCCTATGAGCGTCACAAAGTTATTCACTGTCACGAATCGCTTCAACGCGCCTAGCGAGTTCGTCGTTATCGTCGGGCGGATCGTAATGTTCTCGGTCAACTCCAGCAGCTTCACGATATGGCCGATCCCAAACGTGGACGGCATGACTGCCAGGGGATACGAGTGGAGATCGTCGATGCGCGCCGGGCCTTTTCTCTTGGCCAGAGGGTGGTCGCTTCTCAACAACAGCACGACCGGTTGCAGCGAACTTGCACGATACTCAATACGTGGATGGGGCGGCGGATTGTATGCAAGTCCAATGTGAGCCCGGCTTTCCGCCACTTCGTCCAGTATGGCGTCAACCGCCAGCATGTCCATGCCGATGTCCAGTTTCGGATATCGGGCACAGAACGGAGCCAGCACATCATCCACCAGCGTGTCTACGTAACCTTCGCTGACGGCGAGCTGGATGTGTCCTTGCTGAAGACCTTTCAATGCGTGAAGCTGGTCTTCGAGTTTTTCCTGCTGCGACCGATAGCCCTGCCAGAACTCAAGTAAGTGAGCAGCTGCTTCCGTTGGCTTTACGCCCCGCGCCTGGCGTTCGAAAAGTTGGGTACCCAGTTCATCTTCGAGCAGCTTGATTTGTCGCGTGATGACAGACGGCGATGTATTGATGTTCTCCGCGGCACCGCGGATGGTGCCGTGAGCCAGGACCTCGTGGAAATACCGAAGGCGCTGTTGATTGATTTCTCGCATTCCATCGCTCCAATCCGGTTATGTCGTTGCTTGCAGAGCAACGATATGTGAACTTAGTTGCTCTTGCTAGTGGGGTCTTGCCCTGCCACCATCACATAACCCCTACGACGGGTCTAGCTTCATCAGGTCCGGGCGAACGTTTCTTTTCTCGTCAAGAGCACGTCGAAGCCGACGCGACTTTTGACTGACTCATCTTAAAAGAGGGATAGCTATGTCTGACCAGATTAATGCTCGACGTCGTCGTCTGCTCGGGACGACAGTTGCTGGTATCAGTTTGATGGAGTTGGGTTTGAGCGGATTCGCCCGCGCGCAGTTGGGCGAGAGTACAGGCAATACGAAGGCGGCAACGCGCGTTGCTTCGTTTGAAAACATTCGTCAGGTAGATGCCGGCACACTCAGTATCGGCTATGCGGAAGCGGGCCCACAGAATGGGCCGGTTGTCATTCTGCTGCATGGATGGCCCTACGACATATACAGCTTCGCTGAAGTCACGCCGTTGCTTGTGTCCGCCGGCTATCGGGTCATCATGCCGTATCTGCGGGGCTATGGGTCGACACGGTTCCTGTCCGCGGATACGCCTCGCAACGGTCAGCAAGCTGTCGTCGCCGTCGACATCATTGCGTTGATGGACGCATTGAAGATCGACAAGGCCATTTTGGGCGGATTCGACTGGGGCGCGCGAACGGTGAATATTATCGCCGCGCTATGGCCGCAACGGTGCATGGCCATGGTTTCCGTAAGCGGTTATCTGATCGGAAGTCAGGAAGCCAACAGGACACCGCTTCCGCCAAAGGCCGAGTTGGCGTGGTGGTACCAGTTTTATTTCGCCACGGAGCGCGGTTATGCGGGTTATGAAGCCAACCGCCATGACTTCAACAAACTGATCTGGCATACCGCATCACCGAAATGGAATTTCGACGATGCGACTTTCGATCGCTCCGCCGAGTCGTTCAAGAATCCGGATCACGTCGCGGTCGTCATTCACAACTACCGCTGGCGTTTGGGGCTGGTCAAGGGCGAGCCGCAATATGACGAGCTCGAAAAGCGTCTGGCGATGGCACCGCCCATCTCTGTTCCAACCATCACCATGGAGGGTGACGCTAACGGCGCGCCCCATCCAGATCCGGCTGCCTACGCGAAGAAATTTACCGGCAAGTATCTGCACCGGAATATTGGTGGGGGTATCGGGCACAACTTACCGCAGGAAGCGCCGAAAGCATTTGCCGACGCGGTCAACGATGTCGCGCGCCTCTAATGGAACTCGATAGGACAAGTCGACGATCCTCCCTTGGGTGGCTCATATAAGTCACCCAAGGTGATTCATGTTCCTGCATGACTTCGGTATCGAGATACCTGGTTGAGATTTTTCTCAGGTGTATCAACACAATTTCATGCGGACAGGAACTTCTTCATCGGCCAGGCAACCGCATTGTTTGCACGGCCGCTGTGGAGAAGGCTGAGGATCAGAACGGGGCGTGAACCGCCATCGTGCCCGCTCGACACGACCGCTCGCTACGTTCGTGGTTAACTGTAGGATAACGAATCTATTTACGAACGCGCGCGACCGTGGTGCTCTCAATGCCGGAATGTACTGCGGCCAGATCAATGCCGGATGGATCCTGCTTTGTCCTGGCAAACACGGGCGACATCGACGCAAAAAATAACAGAGTTACGGTGAGAAATAGCGTACGCACAGCATTCCTCTTCCATCTCGGCACCGAACGTGTTTGCGTATTTGCGGTAGCCCGCAACAATATCGGCTGAGCAGAACACGGGAACCCCCTAATGTCTTCAATTCAGAATGATAAGGCTGGCAATAACGAGGAATTCAGATCATCACGGGTCTGTGCGAGACACTGACGATCGCTAGCGCATGTGCAACCGCCTTTATCTATTTTTTCCTTTGAGTCGGAGCGCGAATCACAGACAACTCCCTCTCCGGTCGGCGCTTTCGTCGTTACTTCTTTCTGGCTTAACCTTTCGATCCGGCAGAGACTCGTTTGTGGCGGGTAACCGAAGCTGGGCTGAATGCCTTGGCTGAGCGGGTTGCGAACCGGATCGCGCGGACGGTCGGTAATGGCGTCGTGGGAGCGTTCTCCTTGGCGGCGAGAGATCAGCGAGACCGGCTCGACATGATGGTGCAGAATTTCGGGCAAGCTGTGGCCGGGGCAGGTGAGCGTGCCGATAAGGCCGCACAAGCGATGGAGCAGCGATTTCGGCGGATCGCGCGCAACTGCTGGCCGGTGTTCTCGCCGTTCTGCTCGTGTCGATTGTTGCGGGGGCAAGCGGGGGCTGGTGGGCGTTGAGCCGCGCGTCGAGTGGTGGATGCCACGCGGGGCGACTGGCGGGAGAAGATCGGGAAAACCCGCCATTCCTCGCGAATCCGAGGCTCGCTGTGAAAGTGCAAAAGCGATATGCTTTCGCCACGGCCCATATCAGAGTGATATCAAGTCATGGAATTGCGTCACCTCCGGCACTTTGTCGCGGTTGCCGAGACCCAGCATTTTGGCCGTGCCGCGGCGCGACTCGGCATGGCCCAGCCGCCGCTGAGCCAGTCGATCATGCGTCTGGAGGAGTCACTCGGGATCAAGCTGCTGGAACGTACGCCGCGTGGCGTCTCGTTGACCAGGGCCGGCGCGGCGCTGATGGCCGAGGCGAAACCGTTAATTGCCCAGGCCGATCTGGCGGAGCGCCGGGTGCGTCAGGCGGCGGACGAACTGGCTAGTCTCAGTATCGCGTTCGTCCCGATGTGCGCGATGCGTATCATGCCGCTCGCCATACGGGCGCTGCGCAAGCAATGGCCCGGCGTAGAGGTCCGCCTGATCGAGCGTGGTAGCGCGCTGACTGTAGCGAGCGTGAAGAACGGCAGTATCGATCTCGGCGTGGTCGTCACCAGCGCGGCAGACGTGTCGGAGCTGGAAAGCGTCCACATTGAGCGCCTGAGGGTGGTGGCCGCAGTACCGGCGAACTGGCCGCTGGCCCAACGAACCCGTATCGGGATTGCCGACCTCGCGGCGTATCCGCTCATCATGTTTCCTCAGCAAATTACCCAGCCTGTCTTCGCTGCCTTCGAGGCTGCCCGGCGCGACGCGGGTGTGTCTCCGAAAGTCATCCAGCAGGCACGTCATCCGTACACGATGCTCAATCTGGTCGCGAACGAACTCGGCGTTGGCCTGATGCTCGACTCGGCAAGGCACTTACCGGTGGAGGGAGTCGCCTTCATCGACATCGAAGATGTGCCGGAGTCGTTCGATACCAACGTTTCGCTGGTCTGGACCGATCGTTCGCACAAGGCCTATCACCGCGCGATGCTCGACATCATCCGCGATCTGTCGGATCCATCGCAAAACTGAGCAGGGCGGATTCAACCGGTCCATCAAGGACAACAGAACCGTCGTTCGTGGGTGTCATGGCCCGGCCCGGTCTGGTGGATAACGCTCGCGTGTTCGTGCGCCGATCACTACGTGCACGTTCCTTCCGCTGGTACTGCCGGTACTTATAGCATCCGCGATGCCCCGTCGCGCAGGGCATGCCGCCGCACCCCTCCGCTCCACCACCCAAGGACTTTTCGCTATCTTGACATGCCTGGTATCGACGTTTATATTTGTGAATGATGTTCATAAAATAATAATTCGCATCGTGAGTAACCGGAGGAGCAATGAGCACATTGAACGTGGCAAGCCTGTTCAACCTCGATGGACGGGTCGCACTGGTGACCGGCGCGGGGTCGGGCATCGGGCGCGAAACGGCGTTGTTGCTGGCGTCGGCGGGTGCGCTCGTCGTGGTGGCCGATCTGAATGAAGCCGGCGCCCGGCAAACCGTCGAGCAGATTGAGCAGGCGTCGGGCAAGGGCGTCGCCGTCAACGTGGACATCGGCGACGAAGCCTCGATTGTCGCGATGTTCGATGCTGTCCACGACAGGTTCGGCCGGCTCGACGTGCTGGTCAACAATGCCGGGATCTACCCGAAGACGAGCTTCGTCGACACCTCGGCGGAGAAGTGGGACCGGGTGCTCCGCGTTAATCTGCGCGGTACGTTTTTGTGCATGCGCGAAGCTGTCAAGCGGATGCAGGCCGGGAAGGCCGGCGGATCGATCATTAACATTTCCTCGGTGGCTTCGCTGCAGCCGGTGATTTTTGACAACGGCGATTACGGCGCGTCGAAGGCCGGCGTGAACAACCTGACGAAGGTCGCTGCGCTCGAATTCGCGGCGGACGGGATCCGGGTCAACGCGGTGCTTCCCGGTGGCGTTGCGACCGAAGGTGCTGCGGCATCGACGAAGGTTCACCAGGCGCGTGGACCGATCACGCAACCGGGGCGCATGCCCTTGGGCCGCATCGGCGTAGCCGCCGATATCGCAAGTGCGGTGCTGTTCTTTGCGTCTCCCGCTGCCGGCTATGTCACCGGTCAGTTACTCGCCGTCGATGGAGGCTTTCAGGTTTCCTGAGGCATCCCGGACCGGCTCGTCGCGTACGCCGGCGTAGACACGTCGTCGTTCATCCAGACTGCAAGCAGCATGCGAAGCGAATGCAGGGTGTCCATTGGCCCCGGTACCTGTAACAGGGTATCGGGGTTTTTTTGAGCGTTGATGCTAGTGCAATCGTCAGTTCACCATGGCGTCTGCACCGCGTGTTTCCGATGTGCACCGCAACAGCGTACTGCGGCACGATCACGCGCCCGTTTCGTGTGCAGACGCTCGTCATGGGTAGTGAAAACACCGATCCGGATAATTGAACGGATAGTTGCATAACCGAACGTCGTCGCCTACGATGATGGTCAAGAGGTGTGACACGAGCACCCGCCAGGCCTCAGTTGATCGGAGACAAACGATGTATCTCTTATATAGCGACTTAAACGGCTCTCTCGCCGACTACTCGTTTGGATCCGAAGTGCCTCATGCCACTGAGGGTCCCTTGTGTGATGACGTCAACGTGTCGGAAGAGACTGGCGAGGCCGGTGCATTCGCGCGATTGACTTCCTTGCTTCGCAATCTCATGTCCTCTCGCTCTCGAAGCAGGGGGCGGGCAGGTGAAGCATCCGACTCCGCAGTTCTGTTTGACGGAGCGCACCAATGACCCGCCTGACACACAAACTTTCCGATGACGCTCGGCGGATCATGCTGCCGCTCCTGTTGATGTCGATGCTGGCCGTGACCGTCTATCTGCTCCTGCAAGACGTACGAGAATGGCGGATGGATGAACTCGGCGGCTCGGTGATCTTCGACGTGGTGATGATTTTCGTNGTGTTGGGCGTCGTGTCATTCTTCGGCCTGGTCGGTTGCCTCGCCAAACGTGGAGAGGATGCCAAAGCTGAGCAAACCGAAGGGTATTGTTTCTTTGGTGCGCTGATCGGCGCCGTCGTGTTCTTCGTCGCGATCCTCAACTGACAGCGCGAGCCTATGAATAAAGAACTCGAGAAACAGTTAGAGATACTGACGGAAAGGAAGGCGATTTCTGATTGTACTCATCGCGAACGAACGATTCCTGTCGGATGATGCGCTGTTGCAGTCGATGCCGACCGGCGCGGTCGACATCGACGCTCAGGTGTTGACCAATGGCGTAGTCGTGCTCTTGCCGATGATCGACAGGAATTCGCGGCGTGTCGACGGGTCGTCGCGGAACGCGCCCAGCATGCGGCTTGTCACGAGCGTTGCTCCTGGCTTGTATACACCGCGCGTGCTCATGCACTGATGCGCTGCCTCGAGGATCACGCCAACGCCTTTGGGTCGCAACACCGTGTTCAGCGCATCGGCGATCTGCACGGTCATCTTTTCCTGAATCTGCAGCCGCTTCGCATAGGTATCGACGAGGCGGGCCAGCTTCGAGATACCCACCACGCGATGCTCCGGCAAATAGGCAACATGTGCGCGTCCAATGATCGGCACCATGTGGTGCTCGCAGTAGCTCTCGAAGCGAATGTCCTTCAGTACGACCATCTCGTCGTAACCGTCGACCTCGGAGAAAGTGGTCGCCAGTATCTGCATGGGATCCAACTGATAACCCGAGAAAAACTCCGTATAGGCGCGCGCGACGCGCTCGGGCGTTTGCGCCAGCCCTTCGCGCGACGGATCGTCGCCGGCCCATCTGATGAGCGTGCGGACTGCCTCCTCCACCTCTGCCTGCGAGGGCTTGGCGGATGCAGGCGCGCATGCAGGCCTATAGCTATCAAAGCTATCAAAATCCCGCTGGTTCATTGGGCCTCCTTAAAGCCGCGGTTTTTTCTTTTGTGTTCCCTGACTCAGCCTGTACTCCGGAAGGAGAATGCCCAGCTGAACCGCCATATCACCGCGCCGGAAAGTAGCAGCATGACGGATGTTGGTAGCACAGTGAAAAGTGTATATAATTGCACGGTGTTCGTAAATAGAAACGTTCGGGGTCACCGTCCAGACGCTCCACAGTCCACGGTTGCCACGCGCAGCGCGAGGAATGCTTCGCGTCACGGAGGATCGAGTATGAAAACACGCGTCACGGAGCTACTGGGAATTCGCTATCCGATCGTGCAGGGCGGGATGATGTGGGTCGGACGTGCCGAGCTGGCATCGGCGGTCTCGAATGCCGGTGCGCTTGGCACCATCACCGCGCTGACGCAGCCGACGCCTGAAGCGTTGAGCGTCGAGATCGATCGCGTGAGGTCGATGACCAGCCAGCCGTTCGGCGTGAATCTGACCATCTTGCCGACGATCAAGCCGGTTCCGTATGACGAGTACGTGCGGGCTATCATTGAGAGCGGTGTCAAGATCGTCGAGACGGCAGGACGTAATCCCGAGCCCTATATGCCTGCTTTCAAGGCCGCGGGTATCAAGGTGATTCACAAATGCACGTCGGTGCGGCATGCGCTGAAGGCGGAGGCGATCGGCTGCGACGCGGTGAGCGTCGACGGATTCGAATGTGCCGGGCACCCGGGCGAAGACGATGTGCCCAATCTCGTCTTGCTGCCGGTGGCGGCTGCGCAACTGCGCATCCCCATGCTCGCCTCGGGTGGCATTGCCGACGCGCGCGGCCTGGTCGCAGCGCTCGCGCTGGGTGCGGACGGCATCAATATGGGCACGCGCTTCATGGCGACGCGTGAAGCGCCGATCCACGAGAATATTAAACGCCAGTTGATCGAGCATGACGAAAGGAGGACCGCGCTGATCTTCCGGACGCTCAAAAACACCTCGCGTATTTTTCGGAACTCGGTGGCGGAACAGGTGCTCGAGCTGGAGCGCCAGGAAGGCACGACCTTCGCGCACCTGAAGCCGCTTGTCAGTGGCGAACGCGGCAGGCGTATTTACGAAACGGGCGATACGGAAGACGGGACGTTTCCTGCCGGTCTGGCGATCGGACTGATTCACGACATCCCGACTTGCGATGAACTGGTGAGCCGCATGATCGCGGAGGCGCGAGAGCTGATCCGCCGCCGTCTCACCACGATGCTGGAGGACGCCGGCAGCGAAGCTGCTTGTGTCGCCTGAATTGATACCTGGGTACAACCGTTGATGATTGAAAAAGGGAGCAGGCCGTGTCGGATAGTCGTGAGAAAGGGCGTCAGGTCGTTCGCGAGATGTTGGGCGACGAGTTTTTGGGTGGAATGGATGCTGCAGCAGCATCCGGTGGGTTCGGCGCCGAGGCGGCGTCGCTCGCCTTTGAAAATGCTTTTGGCGATGCGTGGGCACGTCCCGGGCTGGACCGGCGCTCGCGAAGCCTCGTCACGCTGGGCATGCTGATCGCACAACGCACGCCGTGGGAATTTGGCAATCATGTGCGTATCGGGCTGGCGAACGGCCTGACGGAGAAAGAGATCGAAGAGGTCGTCCTGCACGCGATCCCGTATGTCGGCTTTCCTTCGGTGAGCATTGCGCTGAAGGCTTGTCGCGAGGTACTGGGCGAACGGGTGGCAACCGTCGAGAAGTAAGGCGGATGTCCGCGGGTTGACCGGCTGCAGTTGTCGCTCGTGAGAGCGTGACGTGGTTACGTGCTTGAGCCGTCAGCCGGGAAACAGATGCGCGCCCGGCGCTAAGCCTGTGCGCACCGAGAGGCGTGTCACGCGATTGCTTCGATCGATCCACTGACGGCCCGGTGCCGTCAGATGCGCTCGAAGATTGCTGCGATGCCCTGACCGCCGCCGATGCACATCGTCACGAGCGCATAGCGGCCGCCGATCCGTTGCAGCTCGTAAAGCGCCTTGACTGTAATCATCGCGCCGGTCGCGCCGATCGGGTGGCCCAGCGAGATGCCGGAACCGTTCGGGTTGACCCTGGAGGTGTCGAACTGCAGCTCTTTTGCCACCGCGCAGGCTTGCGCCGCGAACGCCTCATTGGCTTCGATGACGTCGAGGTCCGCAACGCTCAGTCCCGCCCGTTCCAGTGCCTTGCGGGTGGCGGGCACCGGTCCCATGCCCATGTATTGCGGATCGACTCCGGCATGAGCGTACGCGACCAGCCGCGCCAGCGGACGGATGCCGCGCTGTTCGGCCGCGCTTCGGTCCATCAGCAGCACAGCCGCGGCGCCGTCGTTGAGCCCGGAGGCATTGCCGGCGGTCACGGTACCCTCTTTCTGAAACGCAGGGCGCAGCTTCTGCAGGTCGGCGAGGGTGGTAGAAGCGCGCACGTGTTCGTCGACGTGGAACACAGTCGTGCCTTTTTTCGTGTTCAAAGAGATTGGAACAATCTGATCCTTGAAGTACCCGGCTTCGATCGCGTGGCCGGCGCGCCGATGCGACTCCACGGCGAGTGCGTCCTGTTCGTCCCGCGTGATGCCGTATTTCACCGCGACGTTCTCCGCGGTGACACCCATATGGCACGCGCTGAGCGGGTCGGTCAGTGCACCGACCATCATGTCGATCAGCCGGATGTCGCCCATGCGGGCACCCCAGCGTGTGCCGGTCGCGATGTACGCCGCGCGCGTCATGTTTTCCGAACCGCCGCCGATGGCGATGTCGGTGTCGCCAAGCAAGATTGCCTGCGCGGCCGAGATGATGGCCTGCAGACCTGAGCCGCACAGGCGGTTCAACGTCAGCGCCGGCGCGTCTGTGCCGACACCGCCTTCGAGTGCGGCCACCCGCGCGAGATACATGTCTTTCGGCTCAGTGTGGATCACGTTGCCGAACACAACGTGGCCGACTTCCTCGCCCTCGACATGCGCACGCGAGAGGACCTCGCGGATGACGGTGGCGCCGAGTTCCGTTGGTGAGACGGCGGCAAGTGCACCGCCGAAATCGCCAATCGCAGTGCGAACACTGCTTGCAACGATGACTTCCTTTTGCATTTCAACTCTCCGGCGCAGCGGACAACGGAATCTTGTCGCGTTTAAAAATATGAACAACGTTCAATTAATCTAGTTCATTTCTCGATGAATGTCCATGCTCGTTTTGCGTCGACGCGCGGTAACCCCGGATGGACGGACGCCCGATTTCGCGATATTCTGGTTCTTATTTTCGATCGGTGTTCATTTATTGGTTCGTGCGCCAGCTGCCGTCAAGTTCATCCGAGGGTAGGGAGGAGGTGGCACCAGGCGCCGGACAACTAACGACAGGACGATGAAGATGAATGCAGGTCCGGGGTCGCATGACCCCTTGATGGATGTGCCATTTCGCCCGATTCGCCTGGGCGGCACGAAGGCAACCGTGGAACAGCGGCCCGACGGGAGCGTGGTGTATCAACTGGACGAAGCGCTGGCGCCTTACCCTGAACGGCTCACCGAGCGCCTCGTGCATTGGGCCACCGCCGCGCCCGACCGGGTGCTGCTCGCGCGGCGCTCACCGGATGGTGCCGGCTGGGAGCATCTGACCTATCGTCAGGCGTTTGAAGGCGCCCGCTCGCTCGGTCAGGCACTGCTCGATCGAGGGCTGTCGCCCAGCAGGCCCCTGATGATCCTCTCGGACCGCAGCTTCGAACACGCGCTGCTGGCGCTGGCTGCGCTGCATGTAGGGGTGCCCTATGTGCCCGTTACGCCGGCGTATTCGCTGCTGTCCGACGACTTCGCCAAGCTGAAACATCTCGCTGCGGTGTGCACGCCTGCTCTCGTCTTTGCCGATGACGGCGCACTCTATGGTCGCGCGCTGCGCGAAGTGTTCGGTCAGATCGAGTGCGTGGTCACCGCGACGGTGCCGCCAGGGCGCACCGGATCGCTGTTCTCCGACTGGATGAACACACCGGCCACGACTGCCGTCGATGAGGCATTTGCAGGCGTCGGTCCAGACACACTAGGCAAGATCATGTTCACGTCGGGTACGACCGGGGCGCCGAAGGGCGTGATGTACTCGCAGCGCATGCTGTGCAGCAATCGACAGCAAGTCGCGCAGACTTTCGCTTTCCTGCAGGACGCGCCGCCGGTGCTGGTCGACTGGTTGCCGTGGCATCACACCTTCGGTGGTACGAACAATTTCGGCATGGTGCTGTACGGCGGCGGAACCTATTACATGGACCCGGGCAAGCCCATGCCCGAGCAGATCGGCCCGACCGTGCGGGCGCTGCGCGAAGTGGCTCCGGTGATCTACCTCAACACGCCGCAAGGACTCGCGGCGCTGCTGCCGCACCTGCGCGCCGACGCGGCGCTGCGACAGAATTTCTTCAGCAAGCTGGCGTTGATCTACTACGGCGGCGCAAGCCTTCCGGAGCACATCTGGGCCGGGTTCGACGAACTCGCCGTGCAGACGATCGGTCAACGGGTGCTGATCATGTCCGGGCTCGGCGGCACCGAAGCCGGTCCCACGCCGATGTCGGCGGCATGGGATCCGCGTCGTGAAGCGATAGCGGGGCTTCCTGTGCCAGGCGTCAAGGTCAAGGTCGTGCCGGTTGGCTCGAAGCTCGAGATCCGTTACGCGGGCGATTGCGTCACGCCGGGATACTGGAAGGATCCGGAGCGGACCATCGCTTCATTCGACGAAGAGGGCTATTTCTGCTCCGGCGATGCAGGCACATTTATCGACCCGCAGCATCTCGAGAAAGGCTTGCGCTTCGACGGGCGCATCGCGGAAAACTTCAAGCTGTCCTCCGGCACCTGGGTGAACGTGGCCGAACTGCGTCTCCTGGCGTTGAAAGTGTTTTCACCGTATGCGCGGGACGTCGTGATCGCCGGCCACGACCGGGAGTTTGTCGCGGCGCTGGTGTTCCCGGATCTGGAAGCGTGCCGTGCGCTGTGCGACGACCTCGCCGAACTCATGCCGAGCGGGGAACAGATCGTCGGCAGTGCGGGCGTGCGTGCGTTCTTCCAGCAAGGTCTCAACACGTTGGCGGCGCATGCGGGCGGCAGCTCCAGCCGGATTACGCGGATCGTTATAGAAAGCGAACAACCCACGTTCGATAACGGCGAGTTGAGCGCGAAAAGCGCGATCAGCCAAGCCAACGTTCTCGATCGCCGGCGTGACGTCGTGCTTGAACTGTATCGAGCGGAACCCACGCCGCGCACACTGGTGGGCCGTGTGGGCGGTGACGCAATCGCAACGGACAAGACCCGATGAGCTGAAAAAGGGCGGCGTCTGCGACGACCGCCCACACGACATTGAAAGATGCTTATTTGGCGTACTTGCGGAATTCCGGCTTGCGCTTCTCGCGGAACGCGTTGCCGCCTTCCTTCGATTCATCGGTCTCGTAGTAGAGCGCCAGCGCCTGCATGGCAAACGCGCCGATCCCCCGGATATTTTCGCTATCGACGTTGAATGAACGCTTCGCGAGCGCAATGGCGGTCGGGCTCATCTGCAGGATTTCGTCGCACCATTTCTTCGTTTCGGCATCGAGCTGCCCGGGCGGGACGACGGCGTTGATCAAACCCCATTCGAGCGCTTCTTTCGCGCTGTATTTCCGGCACAGATACCAGATTTCCCGTGCGCGCTTCTCGCCAATAATGCGCGCCAGGTACGCGGTGCCGAAGCCTGGATCGACCGATCCGACCTTCGGGCCCACCTGGCCGAAAATCGCGGTGTCCGACGCGATGGCGAGGTCGCAAATCGTGACGAGGACGTTGCCGCCGCCGATCGCGTAGCCGTTCACGCGTGCGATGACCGGTTTGGGAATGTCGCGAATAATGCTCTGCAGCTCTTCGATCGGCAGCCCGACGGTGCCGCGCCCGCCGTAACCGTCGCCGGACTGATCGCCACCCGTGCAGAAGGCTTTTTCGCCGGCGCCGGTCAGTACAACCACGCCGATATCCTTGTTCCATCCCGCCTTGCCGAATGTCTTGATCAGCTCCTCGCAGGTGTTGGCGTTGAACGCGTTGTAGGTCTTCGGCCGATTGATGGTGATCGTGGCGACTCCGTCTGCTTCGCCATAGATAATGTCCTGGAATTCCATGTTCACGTTCCGGTTATGGGTTGAAAAGGCGGCCGCGGCGTCTAGCCCACCATCGTCAGGCCACCTGAAATGCTGATCACCTGACCGGTGATGAACGCGGCATCGTCGCTGGACAGGAACGCCACCGTGCCGGCGATATCGCCGGGTTCGCCCATGCGCCCGAACGGCACGGCCTTGACCAGCGCCGCCTTGATGCGCTCGCCTTTCTCGCCTTGCGCGAGGTTGTCGAGCAACGCCGTGGCGGTGGGGCCGGGGCAGACGACGTTGACGGGAATTTGCTGCCGCGCCATTTCACGGGCCATGGTCTTCGAAAACGCGATGATGCCGCCTTTGCAGAACGAATACACGGCCTCCATCGACGAACCGACGCGCCCTGCATCCGACGAAATGTTCACCACCCGTCCGCGGCCTCGCTCGGCCATTCGTTTGAGAACGGCATGGTGCATGTTCAGTGGTCCGTACAGATTGATCGCGACAACCTTGTCCCAGAACGGCTTGTCGGTCTGCAGGAAAAATGCCCCCATATCCCATCCGGCGTTGTTGACGAGTATCTCGATCGGACCGAGTTCTTCCTCGACGGCCGCCACCGCAGCGTTCACGTTTTCGTGATCGGTGATGTCGACACGATAGGCGCGAGCCGTGCCGCCGGCAGATTCGATTTCTGCCACCACACGTGCACCGGCTTCCGTGTTCAGGTCGAATAGCGCGACGATCGAGCCTTCTTCGCCGAAGCGCTTGCTGATGGCCGTACCGATGCCGCCTGCACCGCCGGTGACGACAACTACTTTGTTCTCGAGACCTTTCATTCTCTGGCTCCTCGCGTGATGTGGCCGGGCGCGCGTGTGCCCGTCAAGCCTTCGTGATCGTTTCGGGGTCGACGGGGTCGCACGCAACGTCCGCTGACAGGCGGCCGCTCAACTGTGCGGCTTCACTTGCGCTGTAGCCGGCTTCGACAAGTACTTCGATGCTGTGCTCGCCGAGAGTTGGCGGCAGGTATCGAACGTTGCCCGGCGACTCGGAAAAGTGCACGGGTATCGACGTCATGACCATGTCTCCTTCCGTCGGGTGCTCGTAATGCCGGAAGAAACCGGTCTGCCTTAGATAATCGTCCTGCATCAGGTCGTTCAGTTCGCGCACGGGCCCGTGCGGTACGTCGGCTGCCTCGAAGATGGCAGTCCACTCGACCGTGGTTTTGGTCTGTATCGCATCGCCGACCACGCGATACAACTCGTTGATGTTGCGCATGCGCTCCGCCATGTGGCAAAAGCGGGGATCGTCGAGCAGATGCGCCGCGTCGATCGCGCAGAGCACGCGCCGCCATTGATCGTTGTTCACGGCCAGCAGGCAGATATGCCCGTCTTTCGTCGCATAGGGCCGGCGGTGAGGCGAGAACATCCGCGTATAACCCAGGCCCTGTCCGTTGGAGGAGCCAAGCGCCCCTTCCCACAGATGCTCGAACAGATTGAACTGAAGCATCGTTTCGAACATCGGCACCTGTACGCACTGGCCGAGGCCGGTGCGTTCGCGGTGATACAAGGCCATGCTGACGGACGAGGCCAGGACATACCCGCAGAACTTGTCGACGATCACCGTCGGGAAATAACGCGGCGTTCCGCTTGCGTCGCGATTCATCGCGGCAATGCCGCTTTCGCCCTGGATCACGTCGTCGAAAGCGGGACGATCCTTGTACGGACCGTCCTGACGGTAGCCCGGCCCCGACGCGTAAATGATGCGTGGATTGCGCGCCTTGACGCTGTCGTAATCGATGCCGAGTCGCGCAGCCGCGCTGGGCCGCATGCTGTGAACGAACACGTCGGCGGTCTCGACCAGCTTCAGCACCGCCTCGCGACATTCGGCCAGCTTCAGGTTCAACGTCACACTGCGCTTGTTGCGGTTCATGATGGTGTAGAACACCGCCATGCCGGGATTGCTGCCCGAACCGTTATTGCGGTTCTGGTCACCTTCCGGTGGCTCGATCTTGATGACATCTGCGCCCATGTCACCGAGGAGCTGGGTGGCGACCGGACCCAGCACATTGATGGTCAGGTCGATCACGCGCACGCCGGTCAACGGGCCGGTTGGCAGGTCCAGGGGCTGCTGTGGGGTCTGCATGGTCAGCCCTTGTAGTTTTTGCCCTTGACCAGCCGCAACGGCGTATAGACCATCACTTCCGAGCCGTCCTGCTTGAACACCCGGTTGCGGGTACGCACGAGTCCCAGGCCCGGACGCCCGTTGCTGGCCCGGCATTCGATGACTTCGCATTCGGCATGGATCGTGTCGCCGACGAAGGTCGGTCCCTTGATGTCGAGTTCCATGTTCAGGAACGCAAAACCCACCCCCTGCATCGTCGCCTGCGTCAGCAGGCCTTCGATGAACGTAAACACCAGCGCACCCGGCGCAACGCGGCCCTTGATCGCCGACGTCTCTTTCAGGAACTCGGTATTGGTGAACAGCACTTCGAGCATTCCGGTCACCGAAACAAAATTGACGACATCCGCCTCGGTGACGGTGCGTCCGACCGTCTTGAACTTGCGCCCGACGGGCAGGTCTTCCCAATGAATCCCAAGGCCCACTGTTTCGATCATTTCCATTGCCTATCCTCTTGTTTTGTTGCGTGCCTGCGAGACAAAGACGTGATGCCTAGTTTTTCCCGACACGGCCTAATACGCTGTCCGCGACAATGTTTCGCTGGATCTGGTTAGTGCCTTCGATGATCTGCACGACCTTGGCGTCGCGGAAATAACGGTTGATGGGATATTCGTTCGAGATGCCCGCCGCGCCGAATAGCTGGACGGCGTCGGTGGCCACTTTCATCGCGACGTCGGAGGCGAACATCTTCGCCATCGCGGCCATCGGCGCGAGCGCGCGGCCGGTCACGCCGGCGTCCACCAGCGACGCCGTGCGATAGACGAGCTGGCGCGCGGCTTCGGTCTGCGTGACCATGTCGGCAATCATCCAGCGCACGCCCTGGAAATTGCCGATCGTCTGCCCGAAGGCCACACGGTCCTTGATGAACTTGATGGTGTGATCGATCGCGCCCTGCGCGATGCCCACCGCGCGGGCTGCCACGATCGGGCGACTCGTGTTGAGCGCTTCCATGGCGACCTTGAAGCCTTGTCCGCCCTCGGGGCCGAGCCGGTCATTCGTGGCGACAAAGGCGTCGTCGAGGAAGAGCGGGCAGGAGGCCACGCCGCGTGCCCCCATCTTGTCTTCCTCGCGGCCGATCGTGAGGCCCGGCGTCGTCCGCTCGACGATAAACAGATTGATGCCGAGCGCGTTGCCGTCTTCGTCGAGCGTCCTGGCCGCTACCAGCATGAAGTCGGCGATGTGCGCATTGGTGCACCAGATCTTCGAGCCGTTCAACACGTAGCCGCCTTCCCGGCGGCGCGCGGTAGTGCGGATGCCGGAGACATCCGAGCCGCTTTGCGATTCCGTGATGGAGAGCGCGCCCCGCAACTCGCCGGACGCGAGGCCCGGCAGGAGGCGTACTTTCTGCTCGTCGTTGCCGCCCGCCAGGATCGCGCCAAACGGTGTCCATTGCACGACCAGCAGGTAACCGGTGTTGTAGCAAACCCGCCCCAGTTCCTCGACGGCGATGCAGGCCGACATCAGGCTGCCGGTGCCGCCGTATTGTTCCGGAAAGGGCAGCGTGAAAAGTCCCAGTTCCTTGAGCAACGCATACATGTCGTGCGGATACTCAGCGGTGCGATCGATTTCATCGGCTCGCGCCGCCACCCGTTCCGTGGCGACGCGTCGTATCAGGTCGCGGATCTGGATCTGATCATCTGTCAGTTGGTAAGTCACGTCGAATGGTCTCTTGCTAACGGTGTCGGGCGTGAAACAGAAATGCCGTCTGAAAATCCGTATTGCCTGGGTCGGGTTTCGGCTTGTTTTTGAATCGTGGCAAGTTTCAAAATACTGAACGATGTTCGATAACGTAAACGATCGATCAGGAAGCGTCAAGCGGGATGTCTCACGTACAGGGGTTTGCACCGAGTGCATTTGCAGCGCCGTTCCGATGTGCTGAGAGCCTTGTCCGGTGGCGCGGGAGGGCGTCCCGCAGAAGTTGACACGCGCGTCGCCGTTTGTTTAGAATGTGGAACGGTGTTCAGTTTTTGGATTGATTCTGATCGAAATTAACGTGACGGCCGAGTTCGCGGCGGAGTTGGGTGCGCAAGCCGTGGTCGAACACATTGGAGGAGCGGGAAATGGAGTCTGTTTGCCCCGAAGTCGACTATCAGAAGTTTCTGGCTGAAGGCCGGCTGATGATCCAGCGCAGCCGCAGCAGCGGCCGCCACGTGTTCTATCCGAGGGTGGCCGAGCCGGTAACCGGCGCGCGCGACCTCGAATGGGTCGAAGCCTGCGGGCGCGGCACGGTTTATTCCACCACGGTGGTGCGCCAGAAGGCCCCTGTGCCGAGTTACAACGTGGCGTTGATCGACCTCGACGAAGGGGTGCGGATGATAAGTTGTGTCGAAGGCATCGAGCCTGATGCGGTGCGCATCGGCATGCCGGTCCAGGCGAGGATCGTGTACAGGGATGACGCGGCGTTGCTCGTCTTCGAGCCGGCCTGATCCGCAACCGGCAGCGCGCCGACAAGCGCCTGTTGCACCGACGAGAGGCAGAAACGCATGGAATTCAACTTACGTGGCCGTACCGCGCTGGTGGCAGGCGCGATCTACGGAATCGGCGAAGCGCCGGGGATGTCGTCGCTGGACCTCGCGGCGCGTGCATCGGTGGACGCGCTGGCGCAGGTCGGACTGTCGCCGGCCGATGTCGACGGCTTGTTCGTCTGCACGCCGGACGACATGTTGTCCGGCCTGACGTTCGCCGAGTATCTCGGGATTCATCCGAGGTTTACCGACAACAACCGCAGCGGCGGCTCGGCATTCGAGATCCATGCGCATACGGCTGCGATGGCGCTCGCCACCGGCCAGGTCGACGTCGCGCTGATCGCCTATGGCAGCAACCAGCGCAGCGGGACGGGCAAGCTGGTGCAGTCGTCGCGCCCGTCGCCGTGGGAAAGCCCTTATAAGCCGATGAACCCGGTGTCGTCGTATGCGCTTGCCGCAGCGCGTCATATGCACCAGTACGGCACGACGCGCGCACACCTGGCCGAAGTCGCGGTGGCGGCGCGCAAGTGGGCCCAACTGAACCCCGACGCGTTCGTGCGGACCCCATTGTCCATCGACGATGTGCTGGGTGCGCGTCTCGTATCCGACCCGCTCTCCGTGCGTGACTGTTGCCTCGTGACCGACGGCGCGGCAGCCATCGTGATGGTGCGGGCCGAGCGGGCCCGTGACCTGACGGACAAGCCGGTGTACCTGCTCGGCGCGGGTTCGGCCACGTCTCACCGCGAGATCGCGAGCATGCCCGACCTGACCGTGACGGCCGCCGTGGAATCGGGGCGGCGCGCTTATGAGATGGCGGGCGTCGGCGCGGGGGATATCGATGTCGCCATGCTGTATGACGCGTTCACGATCAACACGATCCTGTTTCTCGAAGATCTCGGCTTTTGTCCGAAGGGCGAGGGGGGCCGCTTCGTGTCGGATGGCGCGATTGCACCGGGCGGCTCGCTTGCCGTGAACACCAACGGCGGCGGCCTGTCCTGCGTGCATCCAGGCATGTACGGGTTGTTCCTGATGGAAGAAGCGATGCGCCAGCTGACAGGGCGCGGCGGTGACCGGCAGGTGCCGGGCGCGCGACTTGCCGTGGCTCACGGCAATGGCGGCGTATTGTCGAGTCAGGCTACCGTTATTCTCGGTACAGAAGAAACATTGTGACCGGCGTCAGTTGGGCGGCTGCGTGCGCAAGGCACGCAGCGCACCTGCCCAGCGGACTCCGATTGACAGGAGACAGTCACATGAGCGAACAGGCCACCGGCGACGCGACGCAGATCGTGCAGGTCCACCATGAGGGCGCGATCGCGATTGTCACGCTGAACTATCCCGAACGGCGCAACGCGTTCTCCCTGAAGATGCGCGAGAAACTGTACGAACACCTGTACCAGTTGATGCACCACGAGGCCGGTTGCCGCGCGCTCGTGCTGACAGGCGCGGGCAACACGTTCTGCGCCGGCGGGGACATCTCGGAGATGAAGCCGCGCAAGGTGCTCGACTATCGCGAACGCAACCAGTTGCCGCTGGAAATCTTCAAGCTGATGGTGTCGGGGCCGAAGGCCATCGTCGCCGCCGTCGAAGGTTTTGCCATGGGCGCGGGCGTATCGCTCGCAGCCGCGTGCGACATGGTGGTCAGTTCATCGGAGGCGCGTTACGCGAGTGCGTTCGTCAAGGTCGGGTTGATGCCGGATACGGGCCTTTACTGGTCGCTTGCGCAACGCGTCGGCGGCGCACGGGCGCGCGAGCTGATGATGACGGCGCGCGAATTCAACGGCGTCGAAGCGTTGCAGATCGGCTTCGCCAATCAGGTCGTCGAGCCGGGCCAGGCGCTTGCCGCCGCGCTTGATATAGCGGGCAAATATGCGGCCCTGCCGGCGGTGGCCACGGCCCATCTGAAAGCGGCGCTCGCCACCGGCATCCACACGCTCGACGAAGCGATCGAAACCGAAGTCAATCTTCAGCCCATCCTGCGCCGCAGCCGTGAACATCAGGAGGCCGTCAGCGCCTTCATGGAAAAGCGCCAACCTGTATTCGTGGCCGATTGAGGGAGGCACATCATGAGCGGAATGCATACGGGCAAGGACGAAGCGCCAGCATTGATCCAGGTGACCTGCGACGGCCCCGTGGCCATCGTCACGCTGAACAATCCCGGCCGCCGCAACGCAATGGGAAGGCAGATGCGCCAGTTGCTGCGCGACACCATGCATCGCTTGATGGCCGGCGATCCCGAATCGCGCGCCATCGTGCTGACCGGCGCGGGCGAGCACTTCTGCGCAGGTGCTGATATCTCCGAAATGACGAAGCGCACCATCCTGCAAAGCCGCGAGATCCTGGCCGAGTCGTGCGTCGTGGTGCGCGACATGCTGGCGGGTCCGAAACCGGTCGTGGCCGCCGTCGAAGGTGTGGCGTTCGGCGCGGGGCTGTCGCTGGCGGTGGCGGCCGATTACGTGGTGGCGGCATCGAATGCGCGTTTTTGTGCGGCGTTCCTGCGCGTCGGGCTGATTCCCGACACCGGCATCCTGTGGACGCTCCCCAAGAAAATCGGCATGAGCCGCGCGCGCGAAATGCTCTCGCTTGCGGCAGAAATCGATGGCACCAAGGCGGGCGCGATCAGCCTCGCGAACGAGGTGGTCGAACCGGGCACGACGCTCGCCGCGGCGATCGAAGTGGCGCGTGGCCTGGCCGAACATCCGCCGCTGGCCATCGCGCTGCTCAAGGCCGCGTTGACCGACGGCGCGACGACGATGGACGCGGCGTTGCGTACCGAGATCGACTATCAACCGGTACTGCGCCAGTCCAGGGATCATCAGGCCGCATGCCGGGCGTTTGTCGACAAGAGCAAGCCGGTCTTTACCGGCCAATGAACTTGGGAACGTTGGGGAATCTGCGATGAGTGTCGAGCAAAACGAAGCGCCGGAGGGCGCAGGTGGCCAGCCGGATACGGACGCGAATGTGGCCGAGATCGTGCAGGTGCGCCGCGAAGGCGAAGTGGCGATCGTGACAATGAACTGTCCGTCGCGCCGCAACGCGTTCTCGATGAAGATGCGCGTGGCGCTGATCGACGCGTTCCAGCGCCTCGTCCACGAGGATGCCGCCACGAAGGCGATCGTGCTGACGGGCGCAGGCGGCCATTTTTGCGCGGGCGGCGACTTGTCCGAAATGAACGCCGCGACGCCGACGCTGCTCGAACTGCGCGAGCGTATCGCCGTGGCTGTGCGTCTGTTCAAGCTGATTTATGCCGGCACCAAGCCGGTCGTGGCGGCTGTCGAGGGCACCTGTTTCGGCGCCGGGCTGTCGCTGGCCGCCGCGTGCGATGTCGCGGTGAGCAGCAGTACTGCGAAATATTGCTGCGCGTTCGTCAAGGTAGGTTTGTTGCCCGACACCGGCCTCTTGTGGACGTTGCCGCAGAAAATCGGCGGCGGCAAGGCGCGCGAGTTGATGCTCAAAGCGAACGTGATCGATGCCGCCGAAGCACTGCGCATCGGCCTCGTCAATCAGACCACCGAACCTGGTCGCGCGCTCGATGCTGCGATCAAACTAGCCGCGCGTTTCGCCAGCTTTCCGCCCGTGACGCTGGCATTGCTCAAGGCGAGCCTTGTTACGGCAGGCAACTCGATTGAAGACGCATGGCGGCTGGAGATGGATCTGAACCCGCTGACGCGTCAGACCGATGACCATACCGAAGCTGTGGCGGCGTTCATGGAGAAGCGCAAGCCAGTATTTAACGGGACCTGAGCGTCCCGGCATCTGCCTCGATCGCCCTTGTTTTTAGCCGCTGGATTTTACGGAACCACACCGACCATGTTCACCCCCGATCTGCTGAAGGATAAAAAGATACTGATTACCGGAGGCGGTACCGGCCTCGGGAAAAGCATCGGCAGGCGCTATCTCGAACTCGGCGCGGAACTGGTTATTTGCGGTCGTCGCAAGGACGTCCTCGACGCCACTGCCGACGAATTCCGCTCGACCATCGCCGGTGCGCGCGTCGCCACCATTACCGCCGATGTACGCAGCGCCGATTCGGTCGAATCGATGATGGACAGTATCTGGCGCGACGGTCCGCTCGACCTGCTGCTCAACAATGCCGCAGGCAACTTCATCGCACGCACAGAAACGCTGTCGCCGCGTGCGGTGGATGCGGTGCTGAACATCGTGCTGCACGGCAGCTTTTATTGCACGATAGCCGCGGGCAAGCGCTGGATCGAGGCGGGCCGCAAAGGCAATGTGATCAGCACGGTGTCGACGCCCACCATGACCGGTGCGGCATTCACTGCGCCGTCGGCGGCGGCGAAGGCGGGCGTGCTCGCGATGACGCGCAGTCTCGCGGTCGAATGGGGGCCGAAGGGCATTCGCCTGAACGCCGTGGCGCCGGGTCTGTTTCCGACCGAAGGCGCGTGGGAGCAACTTTATCCGCCGGGCTCGCAGGTCGAACCGCAGGACCGCAGCGTGCCGCTCCGGCGCTTCGGCAATCATGCCGAACTGGCCGACCTGTACGCATACCTGGCGTCCGACGGCTCGGGTTACATCACCGGCGACATGATCGTGATCGACGGCGGCCGCTGGATGCAGGGCGTAGGCGGCCCGACGTCGCGCGCGATGCAGGACTGGAGCGACGAACAGTGGGACGCGATGCGCGCTCACGCACGCAAGGGCTGAGCATGGGACCGCTCGCAGGCGTGAAGATCATCGAACTGGCGGGCATCGGTCCGGGCCCCATGTGCGCCATGCTGCTCGCCGACCTCGGCGCGACGGTGCTGCGCATCGACCGGCGGCAGCCGGTCAAGCTGGGTATCGAGCGGCCGCTGCGCTACAACCTGCTGTTGCGCAATCGCAAAACGATCGCGCTGGATCTGAAGGACCCAGCCGCAATCGAACTCGTGCTGACGCTGGTCGAGGGTGCCGATGCGCTGATAGAAGGATTCCGCCCTGGCGTGACCGAGCGCCTTGGACTTGGGCCGCAAACGTGCCTGGAGCGCAATCCGAACTTGGCCTATGGACGCATCACCGGCTGGGGGCAGGACGGACCGCTCGCGCAGTATGCCGGACACGATCTGAACTACATCGCGATCACGGGCGTGCTGAACGCGATCGGCCGGTTCGATCAGCCGTCCTCGATCCCGCTGAACCTGATCGGTGACTACGCGGGCGGGTCGATGTACCTGGCGATGGGATTGCTCGCCGCCATTCTTCACGCCCGCGAGGGCGGCGCGGGGCAGGTAGTGGATGCGGCGATTGTCGACGGCACTGCGAATCTGGCCACGACCTTTTTCGGCATGCAGGCGGCGGGAATCTGGCGCGACCAGCGTGGCACCAATATCACCGATTCAGGCTCGCATTTCTACGACGTCTACGAATGTGCCGACGGTAAGTGGATCACGGTCGGCCCCATCGAGGACAAGTTTTACCTGGAACTGCTGCGCCTGCTCGAGATCGATCCGCGCACGCTCGGCGACCAGCTCGACGCAAACAACTGGCCGGCGGCGCGCGCGCTGTTTGCGCTGCGCTTCAAGACCCGCAGCCGTGCTGACTGGACCGCGCTGCTCGAACACACCGACGCGTGTTTCGCGCCGGTGCTGTCGTGGTCCGAAGCGCCTGAGCATCCGCATCTGAAGGCGCGCGGCACCTTCGTTGAAATCGACGGGATCGTGCAGCCGGCTCCCGCGCCCCGTTTTTCCGGCACGGTGCCGGACCTGCCTACGCCGCCCGAAGCACCCGGTGCGGCAACGGTCGACGCCGCGCTGGCCGGCTGGCTCGACGAGCAGCAGGTTGCCCGATGGAAGAGCCAGGGAACGCTGGGTTGAAAAGCGGACAGAGGCAGCCGGATCGAACCGAATCGAATCAAGACGAGACACTCATGGACCTGCGCTACACCAATGAAGAACTGGCCTTCCGCGAAGAGGTGAGAGCCTTTTTCAAGAAAGCCTTGCCGGAGGAGATCCGCCGAAAGGCAGCTCTTGGGCAGCGCTTCGCGCCGGACGACCTGCGCCGCTGGCAGCGCATCCTGTACGAACGCGGCTGGGCCACGCCCGCGTGGGACAAGGCGTGGGGCGGAACCGGCTGGAGCGCCGTGCAGCAGTACATATTCAAGGAAGAGCTGCATATGGCGCCGGCGCCGGAGCCGCTGTCGTTCAACGTCAACATGATCGGCCCGGTACTGATTGCATTCGGCACCGACGAGCAAAAGCGCGATTTCCTGCCGCGCATCGCGAGTCTCGAATACTGGTTCTGCCAGGGCTTCTCCGAGCCCGGTGCCGGGTCCGATCTCGCTGCGCTGCGCACTCAGGCCGTCCGCGAAGGCGACCATTACGTAATCAACGGCCAGAAGCTGTGGACCTCGACGGCCCACCACGCGGACTGGATGTTCTGCCTAGTACGCACCGACGCGAGCGGCAAGAAACAGCAGGGCATCACGTACCTGCTGATCGACATGCGCACGCCGGGGCTGACGGTGCGCCCGATCATCACCATCGACGGTTATCACGAGACCAACGAGGTGTTCTTCGACAACGTGCGCGTGCCGGTCGTCAACCGGATCGGTGAAGAAAACAAGGGTTGGGACTACGCCAAATTCCTGCTGGGCAACGAGCGCAGCGGGATCGCGCGGGTGGGGGTGTCCAAGATGCGCATCCGGCACGCCAAGGAGCTCGCGAAACGCGTGCCATGCGGCGCTGGCGTGCTGTGGGACGACCCGCGTTTTCGCGAGCGCGTCGCGGCCATCGAGGTCGAACTGAAGGCGCTGGAAATCACCCAGATGCGCGTGATTGCCGAAAGCAGCGCGCGCGGCAGCCACGCGCCGGACCCCAAGACCTCGATCCTGAAGATCAAGGGTTCCGAACTTCAGCAGCTCGCGGCCGAACTTCTTCTGGAAGTGGCCGGGCCTGACGCGCTGCCGCTCGATCTGGACTTCCTGTGTGGCGNGGGTGACCCGGTGCGCGAGCCCGACTGGGCGCTCACCATCGCGCCGAATCACTATTTCGCGCGTCACGTGTCGATNGTGGGTGGATCGAACGAGATCCAGAAAAATATCCTCGCCAAGTCCGTCCTGGGACTTTGAGTGTCAAGAAACACGGAGAAGCATAGGCCATGGACTTTGATTTAACCGACGAGCAACGCATGCTCAAGGACAGCGTCGAGCGCCTTGTACAGGAGCAATACGGCTTCGAGCAGCGCGCGCGGTATCTGGCGGAGCCGGACGGCTTCAGCCGCCAGCAGTGGACCCGGTACGCCGACATGGGATTGCTGGGCCTGAGCTTCGACGAAGAGTTCGGCGGCAGCGGCTGCGGCCCGGTCGAAACGATGATCGTGATGGAGGCGTTCGGACAGGGTCTCGTCGTGGAGCCGTATCTGGCGACGGTGGTGCTCAGCGGCGGCGCTATTCGCCTGGGCGGCAGCGTTGCGCAGCGCGAAGCGATCCTGCCGCGTATCGCTGACGGCACGCTGCTGATGGCCTTCGCGCACGGCGAATCGCAGTCGCGCTACGACCTGGCCGACGTGGCAGCAACCGCACGCCGCGATGGAGACGGCTGGGTGCTGGACGGCGCGAAGCGCATCGTCGTGCATGGCGGCAGCGCCGACCGGCTGATCGTGTCGGCACGGGTGTCCGGTGCACGCCGCGATCGTGACGGCATCGCGTTGTTTCTCGTTGATGGGAACGCGCCGGGCCTCACTCGCCGCGAATATCTCACGCAGGATCGGCTGCGCGCGGCAGATATCGATCTGTCCGGCGTACGCGTACCCGCCGGCGATGTCATTGGCACGGCCGGCCGCGCACTGCCTCTGATCGAACAGGTCGTTGCCCACGCTATCGCCGCGCTGTGCGCCGAAGCGCTCGGCGCGATGGCGGCCGTGCAGCACGAGACGGTCGAGTATCTCAAGGTGCGCAAGCAGTTCGGCGTCGCGATCGGCTCGTTTCAGGTGTTGCAGCATCGCGCGGTGGACCTGCTGGTCATGGTCGAGCAGGCGCGCAGCATGGCGCTGTTTGCCACCATGATGTGCGCGGAGCCGGACGCATGCGAGCGCGAACGCAGCATGGCTGCGGCCAAGATACAGATCGGCCGTTCAGGCCGTTTTGTCGGCCAGCAGGGCGTGCAATTGCACGGCGGCATCGGTATGACCGAGGAATGCAAGGTCGGCCATTACCTGCGCCGCCTGAGCGTCATCGACATTCTGTTCGGCACCGCCGAACACCATTTGACCCAGCTCGCCAGCGCGGGCGGACTGATCGAGGCGGCCGCGTGAGCGCGCCGCGTCGTCATGTGACCGGAACCATTCAATGAGCAGACTCTCCGCCCCCGATCCGTATCAGGAACTGCGCGATGCATTGCGCGACCTGTCGAAGGAATTCCCCGACGAATACTGGCGCCGCATCGACCACGAACGGGTCTATCCGGAAGCCTTCGTCGATGCATTGACACGCGCAGGCTGGATGGCCGCGCTGATTCCGCAGGAATACGGCGGCTCGGGTCTCGGGCTGACCGAGGCGTCGGTGATCATGGAGGAGATCAACCGCAACGGCGGCAACTCCGGTTTTTGCCACGGGCAGATGTACAACATGAACACGCTGTTGCGCAACGGCTCCGAGGCGCAGAAGCGGCAGTATCTGCCGAGGATCGCCAGCGGCGAACTGCGTCTGCAGTCGATGGCCGTCACCGAGCCGACGACCGGCACCGATACGACCAAAATGAAAACGATGGCGGTGAAGAAGGATGGCCGTTATGTGGTCAACGGCCAGAAAGTGTGGATCTCCCGCGTGCAGCATTCGGACCTGATGATCCTGCTGGCACGCACCACGCCGCTGGCCGACGTGAAGAAGAAATCCGAAGGGCTGTCGTGCTTGCTGGTCGACCTGCATCAGGCAGTCGGCCACGGTCTGACCGTGCGGCCGATTCCGAACATGGTCAATCATGAAACCAACGAACTGTTCTTCGACAACCTGGAGATTCCGGAAGAGAACCTGATCGGCGAAGAAGGCAAGGGCTTCAAGTACATCCTCGACGGTCTTAACGCCGAGCGTGCGTTGATCGCCGCCGAATGTATCGGCGACGGTTACTGGTTCGTCGATCGCGCATCGAAGTACGCCAGTGAGCGGGTTGTGTTCGACCGGCCCATCGGCATGAATCAGGGTGTGCAATTCCCGATCGCCGAGTCGTACATCGATGTGCGGGCCGCGGACCTGATGCGCTACAAGGCGTGCGAGTTGTTTGACAGCCACGAGCCATGCGGCGCCGAAGCCAACATGGCCAAGCATCTTGCCGCCACGGCTTCATGGAAGGCCGCCAACGCGTGCCTGCAGACGCACGGAGGTTTCGGGTTCGCCTGCGAATACGACGTGGAACGCAAATTCCGCGAAACCCGCCTTTACCAGGTGGCGCCGATTTCGACCAACCTGATCCTGTCCTACGTGGCCGAACACGTGCTGGACATGCCGCGTTCGTTCTGAACGGCACGCATAACGACGGAGGATTCCATGCGCTTCGAGACCATCCTGTATGACGTGAAAGACCGTATCGCCACGGTCACGCTGAACCGTCCTGAACACCTGAACACGTGGAACGACAAGGTCGCCACCGAGGTGTACGACGCGATGCAGGCGGCGGGCGCCGACCGTGGTGTGCGCGTGATCGTCTTCACCGGCGCGGGCAAGGCGTTCTGTGCCGGCGGCGACATTCACAGCTTCGGTGGCGACCCTGCCGCGCTGATGACCAAGCTGCCGCGTCCATTCGACATGCGCAAGCGTGCCGACTGGCAGACGCGCTGCTCGTACTATCCCGCGATTCCCAAACCCGTGATCGCGATGCTCAACGGCGCGACGGTCGGCATCGGCCTGATCCACGCGCTGTTTTGCGACATCCGCTTCGCCGCCGAGGACGCCACGATCACGACCGCTTTCGCGCGTCGCGGCTTGAGCGCCGAATACGGCATGGCGTGGATCCTCGCGCATCACGTCGGCCATGCCAATGCGCTCGACCTGCTGCTGTCGGCACGCAAGATAAAGGGGCGCGAGGCTGAACGCATGGGGCTCGTGAACCGTGCTTTCCCGTCAGACACGCTAGCGGACGAAACCTACGCCTATGCACGCGACATGGCGGAAAACTGCTCGCCGCGCTCGATGCGTGTCATGAAGGAGCAGATGTGGGAAGTGCCGTTCCAGACACCGCACGAAGCCATCATGTCCGCCGGACTGGACATGCCGGTCGCCAATCAGTGCGCCGACTACAGGGAAGGGATCGCGAGCTTCCTCGAAAAGCGCAAGCCGGATTTCAAGGATGAATGACACGTAACGGGGCAAGCTCATGCTGAAATACGAAGTAGTCAGGAACTGGCCGATTGAAGATGTCACGCAGACCTACACAGAACGCGACGTCATGTTGTATGCGCTGGGTCTCGGGATCGGCGGCGACCCGCTCGACGCAGCGCAACTTCGCTACGTCTACGAGAAGGACCTGCAGGCGATGCCGACCTGTGCCGCCGCGTTCGCGTGGCCCAGGTCGTGGATGCGCGATCCGCGTGCTGGCGTCGACTATCTGAAAGTGGTGCACGGCGAGCAGGACGTTCGCTTCCTGAGCCCGATGCCGACGGCGGCCACCATCGTCAGCAAGACGCGTGTCACGCTCGTTTCGGATAAGGGAGCGGGCAAGGGTGCGGTAGTGGAACTCAAGCGCGATCTGGTCGATCAGATGAGCGGCGAACGGCTGGCCGAAGTGCGGCAAGTCTCGTTCCTGCGTGGCGACGGCGGTTTTAGCGCGGAGGGCGGCGTCAGCGATCCGCCGCCTGACGCGTTGCCGCCGGTGCCCGAGCGCGCAGCCGACCACGAATTCGAGTTCGCGACACCGGCGCAGGCCGCGCTGATCTACCGGCTTTCCGGTGACTCGAACCCGCTGCATGCCGACCCCGACGTGGCGGCGAAAGCGGGCTTTACCCGGCCGATCCTGCATGGCCTCGCGACCTACGGCATGGCGGGGTACGCTGCGATCCGCACCTGCGCGGGCAACGATGCTGCGCGTCTGAAACGGCTCGCGCTGCGGTTCACGTCACCGGTCTATCCGGGCGAAGCGGTGCGCTTCCAGTTCTGGCGCGAGAGCCGCGAGACCAATACGCGTCTGCATTTGCGCGCGCGGGTGGATGCACGCGATGTTGTGGTGCTGAACAACGGCATTGTCGAAATCGGTTGAACGCCTGGGGCGGCGTTTGTCCTGCGGTATCAGGAGTCTGTCTATGGATCTGCGAGAAAGTCTCGACGAAAAAGCCTTTCGCGCGTCGGTGCGGGAATTTGCCACGACCCGGCTACCGGCCGATACCCGCGATCGTGTGCTGAATTTTCGCCATGTGCCACGCGACGATTACGTGCGCTGGCAACGCATCCTCGCGGCCCATGGCTGGGGTGCGCCCGCGTGGCCGCTCGAATACGGCGGCGCTGCGTGGAACGCCACGCAGCGCAATATCTTCGACGAGGAATGCTTCACCGCAGGCGCACCGCGCCAGATGCCCTTCGGTTTGTCGATGGTCGGACCCGTGCTGCAAAAATTTGGCACACCTGCACAACGGGCTTATTTCCTGCCGCGCATCGTGTCGATGGAAGACTGGTGGTGCCAGGGCTATTCCGAGCCCGGCGCGGGTTCCGACCTGGCTTCCCTGAAAACCCGCGCCGGACGTACCCAGCGTGACGGACAGGACATCTACATCATCAACGGCCAGAAGACGTGGACCTCGTTTGCCCAGTGGGCCAACTGGATTTTCTGCCTCGTGCGCACGCACAGCGACGGGCGGCCGCAGGAAGGCATTTCGTTCCTGCTGATCGACATGAGCACGCCGGGCATCACCGTGCGGCCGATCAAGACACTCGACGGCGGCCATGACGTCAACGAAGTGTTCTTCGACAACGTCGAAGTGCCGGTCGGCAATCTGGTTGGGGAAGAACATCGCGGCTGGTCGATTGCCAAGTATTTGCTCGGCCATGAACGTACCGCTATAGCCGGGCTGGGCAATTGCAAGCGCTTCATGCGCCGCTTGAAGGAGATCGCAGGCGCCGAGCTCAAAGCTGGCCGGCCACTGATCGAGGACATCCGCTTTCGCGACAGGGTCGCCCGGGCCGAGATCGACCTGATCGCGCACGAATGGTCGTTGCTGCGAGTGATTTCCGCCGAATCCGCAGGTCGGCCGCCTGGACCCGAGGCTTCGGTGCTGAAGATCCGGGGCTCGGAAATACAGCAGGAACTGACTGAACTGATCATGGAGTGCGCCGGGCCCTACGCGGTGCCGTTCGTGGCCGACGCACTGGAAACGGGCTGGAGCGGCGGAACAGGCACAACCGCCAACGGCGAACTGCTCAACGCGCTGGCTGCTCACTACCTCGACTGGCGCAAGATTTCGATCTACGGCGGCTCGACCGAGGTGCAGAAAAACATCATCGCCAAATTGGCGCTAGGCATCTGAGGACACGTCATGGATTTCAGGCTCGCTGAAGAGCAGCAGATGCTGGCCGACCTGGTTGGCCGTTTCGTAGAGAAGGAATACCCCTTCGAGGTGCGGCGAAAGCTGTCGGCGACGGCGCGCGGCTGGTCTGAACAACACTGGGCCACATTGGCCGACATGGGTCTGCTGGGGCTCAATGTTCCGGAGGAATTTGGCGGGATGAACGCGGGCGTGGCAGAGACCATGATCGTGATGGAGGGATTGGGCCGCGGTCTGGTGCTGGAGCCTTATCTATCGACCGCGGTGCTGGGCGCACGCTTGCTCAGCCGGGCAGGCACTGACGAGCAAAAGGGTCGCTGGCTTCCCGAGCTGGCGGCTGGCCGTCTGAAAACGGCGTTGGCCACCCTGGAGCCGGGTGCGCGGTTCGACCTGTCGAATATCGCGACGACTGCCAGGCCTTCGGGCGCGGGTTTCGTAATCGACGGCCGCAAGGGCGTGGTCATGCACGGCGACAGCGCCGGCCTGCTGCTGGTCTCGGCGCGAACATCCTGTGAGCAGACCAGCACCGCCGGCATTACGCTGTTCGCGATCGATCCGCAGGCGCCGGGTGTCACGCTCAGGGGCTTTCCGGCGCTGGATGGCCAGCGGGTGGCGGAGGTGAGCTTCTCAGGAGTGTCGGTGGGGGCGGAGGCTGTGCTCGGCGTCGTGGATGACGGCTATCCGCTGCTTGAGTGGACCATTGACCAGGGGACGTTCGCCTTGTGTGCGGAAGCGGTCGGCACAATGACCAGGCTGGCGGAGCTGACCTATGACTA
>JGI12635J15846_10000127_pt1 | contig 55651 bp, 52 predicted proteins | sample BlaSpr_A8_OM2_M2_FD_15846 | JGI IMG/M metagenome (IMG submission 15846)
CGTCACGGCGTTATCGCCGGTCGCCAGGCCTATCTCGCCGGACGTATGCCCAGAAAGCTCTACGCTACTGCCAGTTCCCCGCTCGAAGGCGTGGTCAGGTAGCTACTTGGCTAGAGTCTCGTAGATGTACAGATGACGCGCACCCAAACGTTGAATTGCGGGTTTTAGATCAAGGCGTCTTCCTTTGTCAGTGGCTGATTCCTTGAACGGATCCGACGACTGATCTCTCATCGCGAGATAGGCCAATTTCAGCGGCTCATAACGCGTATCTGCGTGAATCTTCCAGGTCTTACCATCATGCAGAAATTGTCCCGCCACCTCGCGATTGCTCCGCTTAACCTGCCGTCAAGCCTCACATGATCAGGATTCTTTTCCTGTCGCGGCAGAATCTCCTTCTCCATCAACGCTAGAAAGTTCTCGTAGATCAAGATGCCCTCCTAAAACTCGGGCTGATTGTACGATTTATGGCGACCAGGAAAAAGGGCGGCCCTAGCCGCCCTGAATCCATTGCTGCAAGACAATTCACTGCGGCTTCTGCTCGTCCTTATCGTCCTTCTTGGGCGGCTCTTTCTTCGCCGGAGGNGGCGCCGGTTTCGGCTTAGCCGCAGCCGGATGCTGCTCAGGCTTTGCAGCCCGAGCTGGAGCAGGCTTAGGTGCAGGCTTCTCCGCTGGCCTGCTCGGGGCCGCTGGCTTTGCCGGTTGCGAATGCGGAGCTGGCTGCGCAGGCGCAGGTTTCGGCGCTGCCGGCGCAGGCCGCGTCGCAGGTCGCGCCGGTTCGGCTTTCCGCGCCGGTGCAGCCGACCTTCCTGACGCGGGTGCCGCACCTCTTGCCGGTTCTGTTCGAGCCGGCTCTGTTCGATTTGGCGCAGGAGAATTCGGTGCGCGATTCCCCACCGCATTCGGCGCCGGCCGCGCCGCCGCCACCGGCCGCGCCGGTACCACGGGAGCAATCGGCTTTCCCGCTGCAATCGGCTGTGCCGCCGCTACCATCGCCGGCCGCCCATGATTCACCGATGCAAACTGCTGCCGGTTCTGCGCCGCCGCCTGCCGCGCCTGTATCTGCGTGGTCATCGGAGGAATGCGCTGTTCGCGCACTGCGGCAACCTCCGTCGGCAATGGCTGCCGCGTCACCCCTCCGGGACCGTTGTAACTGACCCTTGTATTCGTTATGTTCACGGTAGTGTTATTGATCACCACCGTATTCGTAATCGTTCGGTTGTAAACCTGAACGTTGCTCACGTTCACATTGTTCACCGCACGGTTGTAGTTGAACTGATTTCCATTCCAATACCCGCCCTGGTAGCCCACTCCCACATAACCGAATCCATAATTAATCCCGCCGTAGTAGCCAATGTGCCGCCCCCAAAATCCATAATGGTAGCGGTATCTCCCGCCCACAAATCCCCAATATCCCGGCGTCCACAAATAGCCAGCTTCCGGCGGCTGCGACCAGGCTCCCGGCACCCAGTAATAACCATTCGTCGCGTAGCTCCAATATCCCGGCGTCCATATATATCCCTCGCCCGGACACTCCGGCTGCGAATATTCCGGCAATGGCGGCGGAGGATCCGACGCCTGCAANGCCGGCTGCCCGTAATCCGCATCCTGCTCATCCGCGTCGTCGTTGCTCCCCTGATCGCTGGGCGCAGCTTCCTGCGTGTCGCTTACCGGAGCCAGGTTCGCTGTCGCCGCTGGGCTCTGCGACTGATCGGCTGTCTGTGTCTGGTCAGTCGCTTGCGTCTGGCCCGTTTGCGCCGGCTGATTTTGCGCGCTATTGTCCGCGGTCTGATTCTTGTTGCAAGCCACAAATCCCAGCGTCAGTGCGAAGCACACCGCTGACACATAGATAAAGCGCGAGAACTTGCCGATCTCTTTTATGCTCATAATCTTCCCCGACATAGTTTTCTCAAGCGACCATAGGATGCAGATTCTCAAGATACCGTCGAACCTCGTGTGGGACAGCCGAAGGAAGCTCATGTAAGGACAGCCGCCCCCGGCTGTCCAGTCGAGCGAAGCTCGACTCCATCTGTCCTCGAAGCCAAACAATCCGAACCACCACATAACCTTCCTCCGCTGCTCCAACCTCCGCGCCTCAGACTATAATCACCCGAGCAATGTCCCTCACCCCCGGCACAATGCTCGGTCAGTATGAGATTCTCTCGCCCCTCGGTGCCGGAGGCATGGGCGAGGTCTATCGCGCCCGCGACACCCGTCTCGATCGCGAAGTTGCCATCAAAGTTCTTCCTCAGTTGGTCTCGCTTGATTCCGAACGATTGCTCCGCTTCGAGCAGGAAGCCCGCGCCGCCGCCGCACTGAATCATCCGAACATTCTCTCCGTCTATCAGATGGGGACGTATCTCACCATCCCCTACATCGTTTCCGAACTNCTCGAAGGCAAAACCCTCACCGAGGTCATGCGCCCCGGCCCGCTGCCCCCGCGCAAAGCGATCGACTACGCTATTCAGATTGCCCGCGGACTTGCCGCCGCTCACGATAAAAGCATCGTCCACCGCGATCTCAAGCCGGAAAATCTCTTCATCACCAAAGAAGGCAGAGTCAAAATTCTCGACTTCGGCTTAGCTAAAATTGCTCAAGCCGACGAGTCGCGCGCCAACCTCACTCAAACCATCACCCTCCCCGGCATAGCCATCGGAACCGTCGGCTACATGGCTCCCGAGCAAGTCCGAGGACTAGCCACCGATCACCGCGCCGATATCTTCTCCTTCGGTGTAATTCTCTACGAGATGCTGATGGGCAAGCGCGCCTTTCACGGCCCAACATCGGCGGATACGATGAGCTCAATCCTCAATCAGGAACCTGCACCGCTCTCGCAACTCGCTCCCGACACGCCTTTAGCATTGGAGCGAGTCGTCCATCGTTGTCTCGAAAAATATCCCGAGCAAAGATTTCAGTCCGCCTCCGACCTGGCATTCGCGCTGGAAGCCATATCGGATCCCACGGTCTCTTCCGTCTCGGCAGCTCATCAGGCCTTGAATCAGAGTGGCCATCACGGCTCAAAGGACGTGCCTCTAACCCAGGCGTCCAATCGCCGCAGAATCGCAGTCGGCATCGCTTTACTGGCCGTGTTCGCCGTCTGCGTACTCGCATATTTCTGGATGCAGCCACCATCTCCTCCCGAAATCGCGAACTACACCCAGCTCACGCATGATGGCGCCCCAAAATCGCTCATCGGCACGGACGGCTCAAGACTGTACTTGGGCCTGGGTGTCGGAACTTCCGGAAGCTTCGCCTCGCACGCCGTCGCCGAAATGTCGATCGCCGGCGGCGAGCCAAAAACAATTCCCAACATGTCCGCCGGCGACATGATTCCCGTCGCCCTCTCGCCTGATGGATCGGAGATTCTCGAAATTGATGGTCAAGGCGCACCTCCCAAAGGCCCACTCTGGAGCGTCCCAGTGCTTGGCGGATCCCCGCGGAGACTCGGCGACATCATCGCCGAAACTGCCGCATGGTCTCCCGACGGGACTATGCTGGCCTACACAAACCTGAGCGATTTGTTTGTGGCAAAATCAGATGGGACGGAATCTCGAAAACTCTTAACCAACACCGGCGACATCAAAAATGTCGCCTGGTCTCCCGACGGCAGCCTCCTTCGCTTCGACACCACTGAAACTGCCGGAACCCTTGGCCAGCAGATGATCTGGGAGGTCTCCGCCACCGGAGCCAACCTGCATCGTTTGCTGCCCGGCTGGCACACTCCCCCAGACGAGTGTTGCGGCAAGTGGACCGCCGACGGAAAATATTTCGTCTTCTCGTCCAACCGTCAAATCTGGGCGCTGCCGAGCCAGCACAGTTTAGTTCACTCGCAATCGAAGCCCATTCAGCTGACCTCCAGCCCGCTGTTCTTATCGTCTCCACTTCCCAGTAAAGATGGCAAGAAACTTTTTCTGATCGGTCAAACCTATCGCGGCGAACTCTCGCGATACGACTCGAAATCCGCCCAGTTCCTGCCGTTCCTCAACGGCATTTCCGCGGAGTATGTCACGTTCTCCAAAGACGGTCAGTGGGTCGCCTACGTGTCTTACCGCGAGGGCACATTGTGGAANAGCAAGCTCGATGGCAGTGACCGTTTGCAACTCACCTTTCCGCCCACATACGCCNTCCTGCCCCGCTGGTCGCCCGACGGAAAAAACATTATCTTCTTCGAGTTCGCGGTAAGCTCCGACAAACCCGCGCGCATGTATGAGGTTTCGTCCGATGGCGGAAGCCCTCGCCAGTTGCTCCGCAATGATGGCCATCAGCAACTCGACCCCAACTTTTCTCCCGACGGAACCAAAATCGTTTTCGGAGAGGAGTCCAACAATCCCGCATCCTCCATCCGCATTCTCGATCTGGCTACAAATCAAGTCTCCAATATACCCGGCTCGCAAAGCCTCTATTCTCCTCGCTGGTCCCCCGACGGCAAATATCTTTCCGCCTTTTCCGCCGACTCCAGAACGCTTCTCCTCTTCGATTTTCAAACTCAGAAATGGAGCAGGCTCGCCTCCGGATCCTTAAGCTGGTTGAATTGGTCGCATGATGGAAACTACGTTTACGTCATGGACTACCGCGGGAAAAACGCCGTCGTCCGCATTCACGTTCCCGATGGCAATCTTGAGCAAGTTGCCGACGTAAAAACTTTTACCACCACCGGCCGCTACGGCGGTTCACTCTCGCTCACTCCTGACGATTCCCCGCTACTGCTGCGCGATACCGGATCTCAAGATGTCTACTCAGTCGACTTCAAAACTCACTGACCTCAAGATTCTCATCAAGAATCAAATTATTAATTTAAAGACCACAAACCGCGACCCTCCCGCCGGAGCATAATAGTCCAAAGGAGTTCCCTAAATGAGCACCCTATCCGTCCTGCAATCCTTGAAGGAAAGCATCGTCACTCAGGCCACCGTAAAAGCTATCTACGGCGAACCGATCTCGGCTCAGGGAAAAACCGTTATCCCCGTTGCAAAAATAATGTATGGCTACGGAGGTGGCGCCGGCACCGGCGGAGTCGGTGATTCGAGCGCCCGTGGCGAAGGCGGCGGTGGCGGAGGAGGAGTGCGCGCCATTCCCGTCGGAATCATCGAGATCAGCGATCAGCCCGCCCGCTTCGTCCCTATCACCGACCGCAAGAAACTAGGCGCAGCTATCCTGGCTGGCATTGCCGCGGGCATCTTCCTCTCGTGGCGCAACAAGCGCTAGACGGGACGCTCACCCTGCCCTTGTTGAACCAATCGCCGATCTTGCAATAACTGGGATCAACGGAGAGCAGCTCTACGAGGGCTGCTCTCCGTTTTTTCCCGATCGCGTCAGAACGTGAAGCGCGCGCCAAACTGGAACTGACGCGGAGTATTCACGTTGTTCGTGATCTGTCCAAATTCCTGGCCCGGTTGAGCCGCGGTGGCAAGGTTTATCACGTTTGGATATCCTTCACCCAACTTGAAGGTCTTGTAGATAGAGAGATCTAAGTCAATTGCCCAAGGCTTTGGCTTTCCATATCAGGATCATAGAGATGGTCCGCCGCAACCGTGACCCGCATGGCTAAGCGCTACGGCCATGGCGGAAGTCCCGCCCCAGGTGATGCTGCCCAAGTCCTCAGGCGATTCGAAAATTTCTGCGCGATCCCTCAAAAAGTAGCCCAATGCCGGTGGACGTGAAAAATGTCCTGGTGAAGTAAGGGAATGAAAAGAAATGGCTCCTCAGGTAGGAAAGTCGGCCAGCGAACCGCCTACCTGACATTACTGCGTGTACTCCACAGCCTAAGCCTGTGCTTCCCAGCATGCCCCTTCGCGACAAAAGTTCATCCTGCCTGACGGTTTTCGACTTCAGAATCCGTCAAAGCCGTTAAAGAAAACCCCGAGCATTTCCCGCGTGTCACGTTCCTCCCGGCTGCCACAAGATTCTCCTGCTCCGTATGAGCCAACTCGAACCATAGGAGAACACCAGTGAAAAAGCAACCAGCCGACGCGAAGAAGGCCGCAGCCAACGATAAGAATGAAGCTATCGTGTCCCTGTTGCAAACGGCGATAGGGCAAAGGGCCATCGCCAGATTTTGACATTTGAAATCTGCAGACGACGGAAAGTCTTCGGTACCCACACTCCACGAAAAGTGACGACAATTAACCGATAGCAGAATCAAGAGTTGGCTGCGGGAAGGCAATCGACTCAGGCGTTATACTGTGTCCGCGAGGAAGAGAAACATGAGACGCTCATGCACAATATTTCAGATTATCGCTTTTGCGGCAATCATCGTGCTCCAGTCCCGAGCGCAAACAGGGGACGCAATTTTCCCAAAAGGTGAACTGTCCACCGTCAAAAATCACACGGGAAATATTTGGCTCAAAGAGTTAAACGTCGGAGACAGCACCTTCGATCCCAGTGTTGCTGTCGCGACCTACGATGCCGGTGCAAAACTGGATTGGCATATTCATCCGGGTGGTCAAGTGCTACTCATAACGGAAGGCACTGGCTATTATCAGGAACGGGGAAAGCCAATGCAGATCGTTCACAAGGGAGACGTGATCAAATGCCTTCCGGGTGTGGAGCATTGGCACGGGGCAACACCAAAAAGTAGCTTTGCCTACATAGCGGTCACACCGACTCAAAAGGGTAAAACAATCTGGCTGGAGCCTGTTACCGACAAAGACTATAACAGTTTGAAATAAAACATCCCTTTATCGCTTGAAGGCTCCAGCGGTCAGGAGGAACAATGCAAAAGCGCACGCTGGGTAAAAGCAATCTCGAGGTTTCTGCTCTCGGCTATGGTTGCATGGGATTGTCGTCAGCGTATGGTCCACCGGTATCTCGTGAAGACGGCATCAAGATAATTCGTGCAGCATTCGATAAGGGCGTCACCTTTTTTGATACAGCCGAGGCGTATGGTCCTTTTTCAAACGAAGAATTGCTTGGTGAAGCAGTCGCGCCCTTCCGCCAGCAGGTGGTGATTGCCACCAAATTCGGCTTCGACATCGATTCGAAAACGGGACAGCGACGGGGCGGGCTGAACAGTCGTCCCGAGCACATCCGAAAAGTCGTGGGCGAGATGCTGAAGCGACTAAGGGTCGAAAGCATTGACCTGCTTTACCAGCATCGCGTAGACCCGGCAGTTCCTATCGAAGACGTGGCGGCTACATTGAAGGAGCTTATCGGGCAGGGCAAGGTGAAACATTTCGGACTATCCGAGGCGGCAGCCAACACAATCCGCCGAGCCGATGCCGTGCATCCGGTTACTGCGATCCAAAGTGAGTACTCGCTCTGGACACGAGACGTCGAAAACAATGGCGTGCTATCAACCTGCGAAGAACGGGGCATCGGCTTCGTTGCTTTTACTCCACTCGGTGCGGGTTTCCTGACAGGCAAAATCGATACGAAGACTACGTTCGATCAGACGGACTTCCGAAACATATCCCCACGCTTCAGCGGCGAAGCACGCGCTGCGAATCAAGCTGTCGTTGACCTGCTTAAGAGGATCGCGGAGAAGAAGGGCGGCACGCCTGCACAGATAGCGCTCGCATGGCTACTCGCACAGAGACAGTGGATTGTTCCGATTCCGGGAACAACGAAACTACACCGCCTCGAAGAGAACCTCGGTGCTGTGAATATCGGACTCACGACCGACGATCTCCGCGGCATCAATGGTGAGGTTGCGAAGATCGAGGTCCAAGGGGAACGGTTACCTGCAGCCGTGCTGAAGATGATTGATCGCTAAAAAGGATGCGTCGGCCTTCTCGCCACGTGACGTACCAGCGGCCTTCCGCTGGCGGAATCTTCAGCTTCTGAGCCTTCTTCAGCGACAGGGTCGTCCACTCCTCGTTCAGTTTGACGTCCCGCACAATCCTGACCCTGCGATTTGCCATTTGAGCCTCCGGGCCTTAATTGTGTCCCGGAACGCTTAAATTAGGATAAAAGGGCTTCGCAGGCAGGTTACGGAAGTGCAGCAGGAGTGTACGCCAGAAAAGAAATGGCTCCTCAGGTAGGATTCGAACCTACAACCCTTCGGTTAACAGCCGAATGCTCTGCCATTGAGCTACTGAGGAGTGTGGGAAAGCACGCGCGATGCGCCCGCTTTTTTGCAGACATCATCATAGCATTTGCGGGGGCGCGGTGAAAACAGTGTTGCACAAAGACTCGTGGCTGCCGACCGGTCGGGGTTTGTTAGGCTACTCAGTCGAGGTGAGGGGATGAGCGGACTGGCGTGGACTGTGGGATTGGTTTTTCTCTTGGGAGGAATTGTGATTGCAGGCACTGATACCGGGGCATTTTCAAACCCTTCTTCGGCGAATTCGGGGCCACCGCTGGCTGAGAAGCGTCCGCTGAATGAAGTGTTGTTTGGCGTTGATATTGTCGACAACTATCGCTGGCTGGAGGATGCAAGCAGTTCGGACACGCAAAAGTGGGTTGCGGCGGAAATGGCATACACGCGAAAGATTCTCGATCCTCTGCCGGGGCGGGAGGCGATTCAGAAGCGGCTGACCGAGTTGTTGAGCATTGGCAGCATCAGCGCGCCGGAGATGGGTGGTAAATATTATTTCTACACTCGGCGCGAAGGCATGCAGAACCAGCCGGTGCTCTACGTCCGCGAGCGGAGCGCTGCCGGAAAAGATGCCGCTGGAAAAGACAACGGAAAGGATCGCGTGCTGCTCGATCCTAATCAGCTCTCCGCCGATGGAACCGTTGCTCTCGATTGGTACCACCCTTCGGAAAACGGCAAATATCTTGCCTATGGAACGTCGCCGAGCGGATCGGAGATGAGCACGCTGCACATTCTCGAGACGAAAACCGGCAAGGCGCTTCCCGACGTGATCGAAGGTACCCGCGCGGCCAGCGTTGCGTGGATGCACGACGGCTCAGGTTTTTATTACACGCGCTATCCCAAGAAAGGCGATGTACCGGAGGGCCAGGAGGCCTACAACCGGCATGTTTTTTATCACGAACTCGGCGCCGATCCGGAGACCGATCCGCTAATTTTCGGCCTGGGTCGCGATCCCGAGGATTGGCCAAGCGTGAGTCTCGACAACAATGGTCGTTTGCTTTTGATCACGGTGTCAGAGGGCTGGACCAAGAGCGAACTGTACTTGATGGATCTAAAGGCAGGCACACCTCCCATCCGCATCACCACCGGAAAGAATTTTCTTTATGGCGCCTCAGTTTATAACGGACGCATTTACATCGTCACCAACGAGGATGCTCCGCGTTATCGCTTGTTCGTTACCGAAGCCGGCGATTATGAGCGAGACAACTGGAAGGAAATCGTTCCGCAGACCGATGCGATCTTGCAGGGGGCCGCAGTGTGGGGCGGAAAGATTTTTACGCAGTATGAGAAAGACGCGAGTTCTCAGTTGAGGATTTTCGATACCGAAGGAACGCATCTCAGCGACATTCATCTCCCCGCTCTGGGTACAGTATTTACCTCAAATGGAAAATGGGATCGCGATGAGATTTTCTTTGGATTCCAATCGTTCACGGTTCCCCCGAGCATTTATCGCATCGATCTCGCGCCGATACCCGCGCACGACGCTAACATGCACGCCAGTGAAGGCTCCGTTTTTGCGACTTCCCTTTGGGCCAAGGTGGATGCGCCTTCCATCGATCCATCGGCCTACGAAGTAAATCAGGAGTGGTTCCACTCCAAGGATGGCACGCGCGTGCCCATGTTCATCGTCAATAAAAAAGGATTGAAGAAGGATGGGCGCAATCCTGTGTTGCTCACCGGTTACGGAGGGTTCAACATCAGCATGATGCCGGCGTTTAGCCGCACCGCTTATTTGTGGATGGAGAATGGCGGTGTGTACGCCGTAGCGAATTTGCGCGGCGGATCGGAGTTTGGCGAGGATTGGCATCGCGCGGGCATGCTCGATAAGAAACAAAATGTGTTCGACGACATGATTGCCGCGGCAGAACATTTGATTTCTGAAAAATATACGGACGCGAATCATCTGGCAATTCAGGGAGGCTCAAATGGCGGGCTGCTGATGGGCGCGATGATCACGCAGCGTCCTGATTTGTTTCGCGCGGTGGTGTGCCAGGTACCGTTGCTTGATATGCTACGCTACCAGAATTTTCAAATTGCCAAGCTGTGGATTCCAGAGTACGGCACGGCGGATAAACCGGATCAGTTCAAGTGGCTCTATGCGTATTCGCCGTATCACCATGTGAAGGCCGGCGTGGAATACCCGGCAGTTTTATTTATGACTGGCGATACTGATACGCGCGTCGATCCCATGCATGCGAAGAAAATGGCCGCGGAGATGCAGGCTGAGGCGAAAAATGGGTCGAGCAAGACTCGTCCTATATTGTTGAGGATTGAAGAGAAGGCGGGACATGGCGCGGGCAAACCGGTGGCAAAACAGATTGAGGAGTTCACGGATATTTACTCGTTTTTGTTTTGGCAGCTAGGAGTGAAGTGAGGAACCGCAGCAGTGTTACGCGGCGTTAGATCCGGGCTTGCATATATGCGCGCAGGATGGCGTTGATGCGGGTCTGATAGCCGCGCTGTTGGCGAACCAGCGAAGCAGGTGGCGTCGAGACGCATGGTGGCGATCTCTTTGGCAGTTGGCATTACGACTTTTGCGGTTTTCCAGGCTGAGATGATCCGCCTTTCGTCCTTTTTACTTTTCCGTCCGCACAATAGATGACCGTCATTTCCCGTCCCTTCACCAGACCGATGGCCTAAATTCGCTTCTCCCCACGGTCAAAGCGGTCGTCGATTCTTACGATAGTCGATCCGTCAAAGATNCTCGAAACCAGATCAGGAATAAGATGATAGTAACGCTTCGTCAGGAAGCGANAGCAAGAAGGGGGCTTACCATGCCTAAATCGATCGACACGCTTAAAGAGNGGCTGGCGCGGTACCGGCAGATCACGATCAGCGTGATTGGGAGGAAGTCGGGAAAGAAAAGTTCGCGTCCGGTGTGGTTCGTTCTGGAGCCGAAGGAAGAAAAGCTTTATCTGTGGCCAGTAGAGGGTTCAAAGACGCAGTGGTTCCAGAATCTCCGCAAGGATCCGACGATTTGGATCGACGCACGCGGAGCGGAAGCGGAGTTTCCTACCAAGATTATTACCGATGCAGAGACGGTAAAAAGCATCGTGGAGAAATTTCGCGAGAAGTATGGCGTGGAAGATGTGAAAAAGTACTATTCCGGATTCGATGTTGCGGTGACAGTACAGTTGAAATAGCTTCTTCGTCGCTAGAGCGCAGCTCTCCGGCTCCACCGATCAAAAAGTCGTGCTACTCTGCCTTTTATGGCGAACGTAATCCCTTCTTTGCCTTCCCAACAAAAACAATTCTTAAGCGACAAGGTTGCGCACTTTACCGAATCGGTGATTCGGGAGATGACGCGGCAGGCCATGCTGCACGGGGCCGTAAACCTGGCGCAGGGATTTCCGGATTTTTCCGCGCCGGCAGAGATCAAGGAGGCGGCGCGGGCGGCAATCGAGAGCGATGTAAATCAGTATGCGATCACGTGGGGATCGAAGAATTTGCGCAACGCGATCGCGCGCCAGATGGGCGTGTGGCAAGGGATTGCCGTAGATCCGGAAAAAGATGTGACGGTGTGCTGCGGATCGACGGAGGCTATGATCTCTACCTTACTCGCGGTGTGCAATGCAGGCGATGAGGTTGTGGTCTTCGAGCCGTTTTACGAAAACTACGGCCCGGACGCAGTGTTGAGCGGTGCGCGGCCGCGATTCGTGAAACTGCGTCCACCGGAAACCGATGGCGGAGAGTGGACCTTCGATGAAAAAGAATTACGGGCAGCGTTTGACAAGCATACCAAGGCCATCATTGTTAATACGCCCAACAATCCTACAGGCAAGGTTTTCACCCGGGCGGAACTGGAATTAATTCGTGATCTCTGCGTGGAGTTCGATGTACTGGCCATCACGGATGAGATTTACGAGCACATTCTGTATGACGGGACCAAGCACATTTCCCTGGCATCGCTCGATGGGATGCGGGATCGCACCGTGACCATCAACGGAATGTCGAAGACTTACAGCGTAACGGGCTGGCGCGTCGGATGGGCGGTTGCACCCGAGAAGATCACGAATGCGATCCGGAAGGTGCACGATTTCCTGACCGTGGGGGCTCCGGCGCCGCTGCAGGAGGCCGGCGCGGCGGCGTTGAGTTTGCCGGCGGAATATTACGGCAAATTGGCGGAAGGCTACAGGATGAGGCGCGACCGTCTAATTCCAGTACTGGAGGGGGCGGGGTTCAAGTGTTTTTGTCCGCGTGGCGCCTATTATGTGATGACAGATATTTCGTCGTTTGGCTTCGAGGACGATCTTTCATTCACGAAATATCTAGTCAAAGACGTTGGAGTTGCGGCAGTGCCGGGATCGAGTTTTTATCGGGATGCGCGGGATGGGGCCCGGCAGGTGCGGTTTGCCTTCTGTAAGAAATTGGAGACGCTGGAAAGGGCGGCGGAGAAACTGAAAAAGCTGGTGCGCTGATGGCACAGATGGGCAATATCGTCCACAGGGCCGAGGAGTATACTTCCAGAAAGTTTTAAATCTTTTCCAGGGGATGAATGCAATCATGGCTTCGAATGCAGTGGGGCAGGTGACGGAGCAGGTTCCGGCGGACGATTTTCAGGCGCTGGAAGAGAAGATTTATCGCACTATTGAGATGTATAAGGCAGCGCGGCAGGCTCAGGCGACCGCGGAGCGCGATGCACAGCGCGCACGGCAGCAACTGGAAGAGCGCGAGGAGCAGTTAGTGACGCTACGCCGCGAAGCAGTGCAGTTGCGAAAAGAGCGCGAGGAGATTCGCTCGCGAGTGGAAAAGATGCTGGAGCAGATCGAGACGATTGCCGAGGCAAGCTAAACCCGGCGACTGGAAACCGGCAGCGAGGTGTTCACTTATGGCGACAGCAGTTAAGGATTCCACATTGAAGGATGCGCAGAATGGCAGTGTGCGCGTGGAGATTTTCGATCAGGCATATAACTTACGCGGGTCGGATTCGGAATACATTTTGAAGCTGGCGGACTATGTCGATTCGAAGATGCGCGCAGTGGCGCAGGCGACGAATACAATCGATACGGTGCGCCTGGCCGTGCTGGCCGCTTTGAATATCGCCGACGAGTACCATCTTTTGCAGAAAAAGCACGACAACAGGCCCAACGATTACCAGAAGCGAGCACATCTGCTAGCCAGCGCGCTGGATGAAGTGCTGGAAGAAAGCCGCAAGGCTGGCTAGCCGTGCGTAGTACCGCAGGTCTTCTCGTTTTTTGTATGCTCCTGAGTTGCGACGCTCCGTCGCAGGAAACAACTCTCCACAGTCAAGCGAATGTCGTGATCGTTCCCGCGCTGGTGAAAAGCGCGAAGGGCGAGATTGTTTATGGCCTCGAGGCAAAGGATTTCATTGTTCAGGACGATGGAGTGGAGCAGACAGTCCATCTGGATGAGGCCGCGGAAGGATCGCATGTCTCGATAGTAGTTGCGATCCAGCGCGGACGCCGGGCCAACTATGAGTTTCCTAGAATTCGAGGGTTAAGCTCGATGCTCGATCCTTTGATCGAGCAAGCTATGGCGAGAGTAGCCATTGTGGAGTTCGACAGCCAGGTGCAGCTCGTGCAGGATTTCACCGGTAACTCTGAGCGGATTGCCGAGACCTTAAAGGAATTGGAGCCGGGTGATGGTGGAGCAACGATCGTCGATGCCATTTCCGATTCGGTGAAGTTGCTGGAAAGAACTTCGCGAGATGAAAAGCGGGTTTTGCTGCTGATCAGTGAAACCCGAGACCACGGCAGCCATCAGAGCAAAATTGAAGAGGTGGTCGCCCAGATTGGCGAAAGCAATACAAGCGTATACGCTCTGGCGTTTGCGCCGTCCCGGTCGAATGTGCTGGACACGATGCGGGGCAATAATATCGCGGAGATGAATCCTTCTCCGGATCTGCTGGCGCCATTGATTATGGCTGCCCAGGCAATGAAAAAGAATACGCCAAGGGCGGTAGCTTCCATGACCGGTGGCGAGTACGAACTGTTCGCCACCAAAAAGAATTTTGAAGCACGCATGGTCGACTTTACCAACCATTTGCACAGCCGCTATCTCTTAAGCATTGAACCCAAGGCTCCGCGCGAAGGATTACATCAGCTTCAAGTGCATCTGCGTGTCCCCGGCGACAGAATAGTGCTGGCAAGAAACAGTTATTGGGCTACAGGACAATGAATTTGCGGCGCTGCGGAATACGGGACCGCACCATTCCTGAACAATCATTTGCGGGTTATTGCAACATTGGATTGTCAATGTGGGATTACTTTGGTTGCAAGTGTTCTGCCAACTATTTGCGGTTTCCCTCTTGCTAAATCCTCGGGAGTTCTCCTAGCATCCAAGGTGCAAGCCGACCTGCGGGGTTGGTGATGGCGGTAACCGATTTTTGAACCAATGCTGAATGAACGGGAGCTTGACTCGAACTAGGATCCGGTGTGCAACGCTCCGCCATGCGGAGATGCCTAAAGGGTCTCGGCGGGTTCCCAACGTCTATCCGACGGTTCATTCTCGGCCCGTCACACGGCACAGTGGGTCGGCTTGAATTTCTATTGGAACGCACCCGGACCCTCTATAATTTAGGTTGGTTTTGTTCTCCTGCGGTACAGGCGAAGCTTTATGACAATCGACGAACGAATGGATCGATTGGCGGAACGACACCAGGCTTAACGCAGTCCGTCGAGCTTTTGCTGCGGTAGAGCCCGGAACAAACCCGGAAGATCAACCAGCACACCCGACAAATAAGTGAACACACGCGTCAGGTCGGCGCGCTGAGAGAAGGCAGCACTGCCCTTCTTAAGGTCGCCCAGCTTCATGAAAACCGTATCTCCGGGCACGAGGCCAGCGACAAGCTCGGCTTCACTAATCCTGCTAGACTAATCAAGTTGCAAATCCTGGTTTCCCGCATCTAACTAAACGTGTATCCACAATTAATTCATTTTGGACGTTTTTTTCTGCCGACTTACGGCTTCCTGGTTTCTATGGGAGTACTGATCGGGCTATGGATCAGCGTGCGCAACTCCGAGCGGCTGGGCATTGACGGCGAGAAGGCATGGAACCTGGGCATTCTAGTGGTTTTATGCGGCATCATTGGCGCGAAGGTTCTCTACGTCATTAATGAGTGGGGATATTATTCGACGCATCGCAATGAGATTTTTAGTATCACGACTCTGCAGGCTGGCGGAGTCTTCTCCGGCGGATTGATTGCCGCCTTTGCCGCCGCGGCGTGGTACGTGCACCAGCATCACATGCCTGCCCTGGGTACTTGCGACGCATTTGCACCGGGGCTGGCGGTGGGACATGCGATTGGCCGGGTGGGATGCTTTGCCGCCGGCTGCTGCTACGGGAAAGAAACTCATCACTTCTGGGGAGTGGTATTTCGCAATCCGCTGGCGAACCAGATTACCGGGACTCCACTGAACATTCCGTTGGAGCCGACGCAATTGTTCGAGGCAGCGGTAGAACTGGCAAACTTCTTCTTCTTAATGTGGCTGCTCAAACGCAGGAAGTTCGATGGCGAGATCTTTGGTGCATTTCTCTTTATCTATGGGGTGGCGCGATTCTTCCTGGAATTCTTGCGGGACGATCCGGGCCGGGGATCTGTGTTTGGCGGGGTCATGTCAGGTACGCAGCTGATCGCGATCGGGTTGGTGGCAGCAGGCGGAATCATCTGGTGGCTGCGACCAGGGTCGAACACCTTGCCAGCGCAGACCGTGGGGGCCGCGCGCTAAACTCGCCGTCCCGCAGCTTCCTTTTCAGCGGCCGCGCGCGCTTTCCACCTTATTTTTTAAAGTACATCCAAGCGCTTAACACTAGCAGGACTATGGTGACGATCCAGAGTGATGAGTCGCTCATTCCTGATTTCTTAGCCATGACCGACATTTTAACCTCGAACCGCACGTTGGCCATGGGGTAGAGTCGGAAAAGTTACCTGTGGCGAAATCGACCGCCAAACATAAAGGTTGCGGTTAGACCCATATCCACAGTTTTATCTTTGCAAGTCAGCTTGTAGTATCCTTCGCAGCGGATGCCGGAAACATTCCCCATCGTGATTTCCACAGACTCTGAAGATGCAGACAAGCGTCTTGACCGATTTCTCGTGCTGCGGCTTGAGGGGGTCAGCCGCGCGCGGGTGCAGGAGTTGATTGCGGAGCGCAAAGTCCTGGTGAATGACAAGGCGGTAAAGGCGTCACTGAAACTGCACGGCGGCGAGCGGGTCACGGTGCTGGGCGAAGCGCAGCGTGCGCCGCTAAAGGCTATGGCGGAGGAGATTCCCCTCGATATTGTCTATGAAGATGACGATCTGGCGGTGATCAATAAGCCCGCGGGGATGATGGTGCATGCGGGAGCGGGGGCAACTGAGGACGCGCGTAACCGGGGAACACTGGTGAATGCATTGCTGCATCATCTGAGAAGCTTGTCCGGAGTAGGTGGAGACTTGCGGCCGGGGATCGTGCATCGTCTGGATAAGGAGACTAGCGGACTTATCGCCGTCGCAAAGAACGACGGAGCGCATCGCAAGCTGAGCGCGCAGTTTGCGGCGCGGGAAGTGAAGAAAAAATATGTGGCGCTGGTGCATGGCTGGGTGAAGAAAGATTCCGGAACGATTTCCCTGAGCATCAGCCGGGACCCGGTGCGGCGCACGCGGATGACTACGCGCCTGCAAGGAGGGCGTGCCTCGGTTACCCACTACCGAGTGGAAAGGCGTTTAGACACGAAATTTGGGAAGTTTACGCTGTTGAATGTAAAGATCGATACGGGGCGCACTCACCAAATTCGTGTACACATGGCCGCGTTGGGTTATCCGATAGTGGGAGATACCGTGTATGGAGCGCCGAAGCAGGCGAGAGGGAAATCGGCGGCGATTACCCTGGGGCGGAATTTTTTGCATTCGGCGGAATTGGAATTCCGTCATCCGCGGACCGGAGAGATGATTACACTGAGCAGCAACTTGCCCGAGGAATTAGGGACTTTTCTAAGTAGAATCGAGCCTGCGCGGTAAACCGCCGCTCCCAATCGGGCGGATATAATGGTAGTCAAATGAGCAGCATCTTTACCCAGTTCATTGTCTTAAAGAAATCAGTCGCGGTATGGCCGGTATTTTTCCTGCTGTTTGCGGGGTCGCAGGCCGGAATCTCGCAGGCTGCGCCGCAGTCATCTCCGACTCCGGCTACGACTCAGCCGCAGACCTCGGTTCGTCCGATTCCTGGTACACAGAATTCCGGTACACCAGATTCTTCAACAGCTTCACCCGGAACAGCGACATCGACGCCATCGGGATCGGGCACCTCGAATGACGACGCCAGTATTGCTAAGATCCGTGTTGGAACCAACGAAGTAAATGTGGTGTTCACTGTCACGGACAAGCATGGTAAGCGGATCACGGACCTGAAACAAAGCGATTTTCTCTTTGTGGATGACAACCGGCCGGCGACGGAGATTCGCAGCTTTAATGCGGAGACGAATTTGCCGCTGCAAGTGGGTTTGCTGATCGATGCCAGCAGTTCGGTACGGGATCGCTTTAAATTCGAGCAGGAATCCGCTATTGAGTTCTTGAATCAGACTGTACGCAAGCGGTATGACCTGGCGTTTGTAGTGGGATTTGATGCGACCCCGGAAGTCACCCAGGACTTTACGGACGACAGTGAAAAGCTAGCGCACGGAGTTCGAGAATTACGGCCCGGAGGCGGAACAGCTTTGTACGATGCGCTCTACTACGCGTGCAGAGACAAGCTCTTGAAGGAGCCGCGAAATGGGCCAACCCGGCGGGCGATCATCCTGTTGAGCGATGGCGATGACAATCAGAGTCATGTAACGCGCGAGGAGGCGATTGAAATGGCGCAGCGCGCGGATGCGATTATCTATACGATCAGCACCAATGTGAGCGGCACCAAGGGAGCGGGCGACAAGGTTCTAGAACGAATGGCCGACGCCACGGGGGGTAGGGCTTTCTTCCCTTTCCAGATTCGCGACGTGACCAATGCTTTTGGCGAGATTCAAGATGAGCTGCGAAGCCAGTATGCGGTGTCGTACAAACCTGCCGACTTCAAAGCGGATGGACACTTCCGCACCATCGAAATTGTCGCCAACGACCGGAAGAATTATCGCGTGAGAGCGCGGCGCGGGTATTACGCTCCAGTGGTGCAGTAGACTGCCGGAAAGCGCCTCTGAAAAAAAGACGATGCCAGGATATTCTGGAACTCCGCTTCCGAAAAAATTAGGGATTAAGCCAGGGTTTCGCGTACGGTTGGCGAATGCTCCGGATGAGGTACGCGCAGAATTGGCGCTGGAGTTGGCGGAGTGCGAAATGATCGAGGGGCGCGGCCCGTTGGATTTTGTGATGCTCTTTAGTTCATCGCGCAACCAATTGACGAAGGAGTTCCTCCGGTTTTCTGAGCTCCTGTCGCCCGCAGGAATGCTATGGGTGACTTGGCCGAAGAAAAGTTCGGGAGTTCAGACCGACGTGGATGAAAAGACTGTGCGCGAAATCGGATTGAAAGCCGGATTAGTGGATGTGAAGGTGTGCGCAGTGACCGATGTCTGGTCGGGATTAAAATTTGTTCGCCGCCTGAAGGATCGAAAAAATTAACCGGGAGAGGGCTGATTGTACTCTCGAGCGGTTGCCGGCGAAGGGAGCCGGTTAGCTCCGGCCGGCAACATAAACGCTCGAAATTCTATGCGGTCCTGGCACCCGTAAACAGATGGGCCACAAAGGAGATAACCGCGAGCAGCAGCAGTAAATGAATCAGTCCACTGGCGATGTGAAACATCAGAAAGCCACACACCCACAAAACCAGCAGCAAAAGAGCGACTATCAAAAACGGTCCGAATCGCATCTAGGCCTCCTGAAGGTTCTGATTCTGATCGACTAAATCCTGTCCAATTGATCTCACTCTACGTTTGTACGTGAATGGGGCAAGCGGCAATATCCGCAAAAGGCTGTAAATTGTTTAGGCTCGAGTAGTAGCAAGCTGGGGAAGATCAAGGGGGCAGGATGGTGCGAGTAGGGTTGATTGGGTTCGGAGTGGCCGGGCAGGCATTTCATGCGGCCGTAATCCGCGGCGTAGCGGGGATGGAGTTGGCCTGTGTCCTGGAGCGCAAGGGGAATCGGGTCCAGGAAAAATATCCTGAGGTCCGCGTGGCGCGCACGCTTGAGGAATTGCTGGCCGACAAGGAAATACAGCTCTGCGTGGTTGCGACTCCCAACGATTCACACTTTGAGTTGGCGCGGGCATGCCTGCTGGCTGGGCGGGACGTCGTGGTCGATAAGCCATTCGCGCCGACTTTGCGGGAGGCGGAAGATCTGGTACGACTGGCAGCGGAGCGCGGCAGGCTGATTACGGTTTATCAGGATCGTCGATTTGACGGCGATTTTGGCACCGTGAAGAAGATTTTGGAATCAGGCCAATTGGGAACCGTGGTGGAGTATGAGTGCCGCTACGATCGGTTTCGTTTGGAACCGAAGGCGAACGCGTGGCGGGAACGTGCGGATCAGCCGGCGGCTGGCGTGTTGTTCGATTTGGGGCCACATGTGATCGATCAGGCTCTGGTTCTGTTCGGAGAGCCAAGTGCGATCACGGCTTCGGCGTTCTGCCAACGGGCTACTTCACGCATCGACGACGCTTTCGACGTTTCCTTCGAATACTCTGGAGCGCGGGCTGGGCTCAGGGTGTATTTGCGTGCGCGGATTGTGGCCTATGCGCCGGGGCCGCACTTCCTGATTCATGGGACGAACGGGTCATTTGTAAAGTATGGGATGGATCCGCAGGAGGCGCGGCTTCGCGGAGACAATTGTCCGCAAGGAACGGACTGGGGCGCTGGCTGGGGTGAGGAGACGGAAAATTTGTGGGGTACGCTCAGTCTCGTGGGTGAGCCTGCCACAAGGGTGAAAACGGAGCGAGGCGACTATCGCCGATTCTACGAAAATATGCGGGACGCGATCGAGAAGAAAGCGCCCCTGTCAATCACGCCGGAGCAGGCGTTGCGAACCATGCGGGCCGTGGTTCTTGCGCACAAGAGCAGCCGCGAGCGGCGAACGGTTGGCTGGAGCGAAGCCTTAGATCTTTAATCGCCAGCAACACTAAAGACGACGTATTAAAGACAGCAGTATAAAGCCTACTGCCCGATTCCGGTCACGCTGACCGTCTGCTCTGAAGGCGATGCGCCATCGGTGATGGTAATTGCGGAGGCGCGAGTACCGACCGCGCTCGGAGTGAAAGTCACGGTAAAGCTGCAACTCGCCTGCGCGGCCAGCGAGGACGAGCATGGGTTAGCGCCCCCGGACGCGGCAACGTAATCTCCGTTTCCGGCAATGACTGGGCTTATCGATGTGCCCAGATTGTTGGTTATCGTAACCGTTTGTGCCGCACTCGAAGTCTCAACCCTTTGCGCAGCAAACGCCAACGAAGCCGGAGCGAAAGTCAGCGGCAGAACAGCAGTTCCCTTCACGTCGAGTACTTGCTGGCCTACGGCCGCATTATCCGAAATAACGACCGCCCCGCTGATGGCGCCGCTCTGTCCTGACGCGGGTGAGAATGTGACGCCCAAGGTGCAGGTTCCAGCCTTGGCAAGAACCAGATTTGCCGAACAGGGTTTTGTTCCACTGCCCGCAGCGGAGAAATCGCCGCTGGATGTAATGCTGCCCAGGGTCAACGAAGTCGCGCCGTTGTTCTTAACTGTAAGAGTCTTCGCTGTGCTGCTGGTCGCAATCGCCTGAGAAGTGAACGTTAGCGATGTTGGACTGAAGGTGAGGGGCGCGGTTGCGCCTCCGGAACCCGTTCCGGAGAGCGCGACTAACTGCGGAGAAAATGCTGCCGCGTCACTAATGGCGACCGCTCCGTTAACGCTGCCGTTGGAAGTAGGAGTGAACGTAACTGCAATATTGCATTTAGCCTTCGAGGCCAAAGAAACTCCGCAGGTGGTACCAGTGGAATTGATCGCATAATCGCCGCTGGCGCTAAACGAAAAATCGAGGGTAGAAGATTCGTTATTAGTGATTGCAACAGTCAGTGCTGCGGTCGTTTTGCCAACCGTTTCGGTTCCGAACGACAGCTTAGCCGGGCTAATTGTAAGTGGAAGATCTCCAGTGCCGCTTAAGCTGACAACTTGCGGAGAATCGGGAGCGCTATCGCTGATTGCCAACGAGCCGGTGAGAGCCCCGGAGACGGATGGGCTGAAGGTCACATTTACCTGGCAAGACGCACCCGCATTTAGTGAGGATCCGCAAGTCTGGCTCAAGACCGCGAAGTTACCCGTCGCTGTGATCGAGCTGATGCTTACGGCACTTGAGCTTGTGTTTTTCAACGTGACGGTTTTCGACGCGCTGGTGGTGCCCGCGACTTGCGCAGCAAAGGCCACGCTCAACGGAGAAGGCGAAACGATAGGACTTTTGGCAACCGTAAACGGGAATGCGGCAAATGCCGCGCAACTTGCTCCGCTGGGGAAGCCTTCGACCCACACCTGGAATGCCCCAGGCTTCTTGATTTGGGCTGCAGTGACGGGAACGCTGAGCTGCGTGCTGCTGATGTACTTTACCGCCGGAAATGTTCCATTCACTGAAACAACCGAATTCGCTGAAAATCCAGTCCCATTCAGGGTAAGGGTAAAGGCTGCGCTGCCCGGTACGGCTGCTGCCGGGCTCAGGCTGGTCAGTGCGAGCGGAGTAGTTGTGATGTTGTAATCAGCCGTGACCAGAACCTCGTCCGTGACCGTCAGGGGCTGCGAACTGGAGCTTCCGCTGAGATCGTATCCCCACTCCGTGAAGAGCCAGCCAGTGTTGGGAGTTTCCGTGAAGGTCAGGTTGTCGCCCGTGGGGTAGAAACCGTCTCCGGTAGGCGAACTGGGAGTGACATTGATCGCCCCCCCGCAGGATTCGTTGGCATAGTCCGTAACGTAAAACTGTGGCGTCAGGTTGGCCGTATAGGTGGCGCTCGCCGCTGGCAATTCAACCGTGTCGGTGGTCGCGGTCGTACCATCGCTCCAGTTATCGAATGCGTAGCGACTGTTGGAGCTGTAGGGATAGATGGGCGTATAGATACTCAGGGTATGAGTGCTGCCGGAAGTCCATGTCGAATCGTAGAACACAGAAAAGTTCTTGGGAGCGTAAGAGAAGTTCCCGTCAGCATAGATATAAAGATTCGAGCTGAAGGGATTGGGCGAAACATTGACGGTATAAATCGCGTCCGGCGAAAACTCAGCAGTGGTGTTGACGGTTAAGCCGGTATCGGGAACGTAGAAAGTTTTCGGATTGGCACCCAGGCCTCCCGGAAGCCAGAACGGAGCATTGTTGAATTCGTAGAAATTTTGTCCTGCGATCGGCGTGGCGGTTAAGGTGACCTGCTGGCGTGCTGTGAAAAATACCAGCGAAGATCCGGAGTAGCTTTGGGCGGCGGGCGATACAGCAACGCTCCCAGTAGCGGCGGGATAGACCGTGGCAGAGTAAGGAACGAGCTGGATGAAGTTCGCCGTGTAAGTCGTAATGGCGGGTGAAGTCGCCGGAGTCGAAGGCTCTCCATTGCCGGGGAGGACGGTGATCGTCTGAGTAGCCGGAATCGAATTGTTCCAGCGGCCGTAGGTGTAATAGAAAGTCGCAGACGTGGTGCTGTTGACGATATCGCCAGTCTGGGTTTGCACTCCGGAAGCAACGCTTAGATTATGGGTGGAGTATAGATCCCAGGTGGTAAAAACCTTCGGCGTGGTCACCGTCTCTCCGTCGACGATGACCTGGAGCCCTGGAGGATTGCTGGTAATGGTAATCGCCTTGGGTGGGTTTCCGTACAGGCGTTCGATGCCATCGATATCGGTGGCCGTGTATCCGGTGAGATTCGAAAGCGGAATTCCGGCGGGAATTGATTCGATCGCGGGGCCGCCATTGCGAGAGAAAGAGAATGGTGGGTACTCCATGATCGAGGCGTAGTCGAACAGTGTTCCGAAAGTCTGGGCGTTATCGTAGATCTGATTGAAGTTTGAGATGGAGCCTTTAATCAGGTTGTCATAGTTGACTGAGACGTAGGTGTTGCGATCGGGGCGGGATTGCTCGTGCCACAGGCCGATGACGTGGCCCAGTTCATGCAGCACTGTGGGCAAAGCGCAGGGGTTGCTCGATCCGCCGGAACCCCCAACTTGCTGTTCCCCGCCTGCACGGCCAACCGTGGCCTCGCACTCGCCGCTGTTGTCATCAGGATTGAAGTAGAAACTGACGTAATCAGTTTGATTGGTATAGGCGACAAACTGAATGTTAGAAAAAGTGCTGTTGAATTGAGAGATGGCGGCATTGAGATTCGTGACATTCCCGGAACCGCTGGCGATGACATAAGGAATTTGATATTTGCTTCCGACTTTGGGCCAGAGGTATTGGGAATAATCAACGCCCATCGAATCTGACAGTGGAGATTGCGGATCGATCGACCTCACATTTTCAAGAATGATGTCGCCTTGGAATATGGCTTTACCATTCTTGACGACATAGGTCACAGGCATGCCGCGATAGATGCCGTGGTGAATTTGCTGCGCGCTGGCGGCCGAAGTAAAGATGGGATTGAAGATAAAAGATAAAATGAAGACAACAAACCACAATGCGCCCACGGCGCGCGTAGTGAGGCTATGCACGGCAGAAAACCTCCAACATTAATTAAGGGGAGGGCGGGGAGGACCGGGATAAGTGTCAGCCCGAACACCGTAGAATGTCAAGGTGAATGATTTTGCAGGGGTTAGCTGGACTTATTCTCGGCTGTGAACTTGGTGTAAATGGGCAAAGTCGCCCTCTACCCAAGACCTCTATTGCGATTGGTTGTGCGGAGTGGCGTAATATCCCGCGCGAGTCTGAATTTTATAGCCCTGTTTGGACTTAATCTGCAGTTTCCGATAACTGCCATCGAGCACGGCGTTCGTGGAAGTGTAGCCAATGCTGTACTGGCTGCGGAGTTCGGCGGCGATCTGGTCGAAGGCTTCTTTCAGTTTGTCGAATTTGTTGCCCACGTTGATTACACGACCGCCGGTGGCTTCAGTGAGCTTTTCCATTTCACTGGCTCCTGAGTATCCCATGCCGAACCCCCCGTAAAATCCGCGATCGGCGCAGAGCAGGACGTAGACAATAGAGTCGGCTTTCTGTGCAGCTTCGATGGCGTCTTTAATTTTCAATTTGCTGCCTTCATCTTCGCCGTCGGTGAGCAGGATCATAGCCTTGCGTCCTACTTCTTTGGAAAGCATGTCATGCGCTGAAAGATAAACCGCATCATAGAGCACGGTACCGGGCGTATTGTGCGTGGGGACGGGGCCTTGTCCCAGGCCCGGGATGCCGCTGCCTCCGCTGACCACGCCGCTTTGGATCTTCACTTTATTCAGCGCGGCCTGTAGCCGGTGAACATCCCGGGTATAGTCTTGAACCAACTCCGATTCCACGTTGAAGTCGATTACGAAGGCTTCATCCTTGTCAGTTAGGATCTGGCGAAGGAATGCACCGCCAACCTCTTTTTCCATATCGAGAACCCGTATCTGGCTGCCCGAGGAGTCGATCAGGATACCCAGCGTAAGCGGCAAGTTCGATTCGGCAGTAAAGTATTTGATCGTCTGGGGCTTGTTATCCTCGAAAACTTCAAAATCTTCCTTCCGCTGATTTGGAATCAGGGCTCCATGCTTATCTTTTACGTTGAAGAATACTCCCACGACGTTTACGTTGACCTTCAGAGTCTCATCCGATTTCTCGGGGGTGGATTGGTCCGTGGACGATTGATCGGTAGATGACCGTTGCGAATCCGTAGAATTGGAGGGAGTTGAGCTCTGCGCAAGTGCGCACGGGCATTCACCTGCAAAAGCGGCCAAGAAAAACAGCAGTACCGCACACACCAAGGTCGGCAAAAATCTTTGGTAAGCAGATGATTTAGGCATGGAGGACTCTCTCTTGTGCTTTTTGTTAGTCTATTCCTGAACGTTAGATGCACCAAATGGAACCGCTCAGGCATCCCAAGCGGGTGAACTTGAATATTATTCTAATGCGGGCGAATTGGTTCGCAGGCTCTCTTTACGGCAGGCTCGAATTTCCAGTGGCAACTGGGCTTCCCGGTACGACGCTTTTTAGTCAAAGGACGAAAGGTGCGCATTGAGGATGAGGATGACGATGAGGATTAAAAAGCGGGCCGTTAAAGGAAAGAAGAGTACCGGAGCGAGTTGGCTAGTGCGCGCAATTTCAGTATTGGTTGTCGGCATTATCGGGATATCACTTGGTTCTGTTCCATCAACTTGGGCCCAGTCCTCGGCCATCCCTCAGTCCGGAGCGCAGACTCAATCCGGAACCGCGCCTGCTCAGAGTTCGAGCCAGAGTTCCGATATTCCAGATGCGCCCACGGTGCAGCCTTCGGCCAACCCGCCCGAGCCGCCGCCAATTCCAAAGCCGGAGCCGGAAGAAAAGAAGCCTGCGCCCGTGGATAGAAATCCATGGACGAACCAGCCCAATCAGCCGACTCCCGCCAATCAGCCCGCCCCTACGGGGAACGCCCCCGGCGATCAAACATCACCTCCGCCGCCCATGCCCCCGGTTAAGACGCTGCCCCCTGGAACTTCAACAAAGCAGAACGGTCAGGAGCAGCTTTACACATTGGTGGTTCATACCAACTTTGTGCAGCTTCCGGTCACCGTAACTGACCATGGCGGACGCATGGTGGAAGGCCTTTTACCCACGGATTTCACGGTGCTGGAGAACGGAGTCCAGCAGAAGCTGAGCTTTTTCACCAGCGACCCGTTCGCGCTTTCGGTGGCGATTGTGCTCGACCTGGGTATGTCGGATTCGACAGTGCAGAAGGTCAACCAGACTTTTCCCGCGTTAATGGGAGCCTTCGCTCCTTACGATGAAGTCGCGCTTTATACCTACAGCAGCACCGTGAGCCAGGTGAGCGATTTTACTGCACCCAATCAAAGGCTCACTGCGGTCTTCAATCAGATTAAGACGGTGCGCGGTAGCAATAACGGACCCGCCATACTGAGTGGGCCAATGGCAAATGGTCCGATTATTAACGGCGTACCGGTCGGTAGCCCCACTCAGCCCGTTTATACACCTCCCCGGCAGTCGCGCGTCTTGAATGATGCCATTCTTCAGGCTGCACTCGATCTAAGCAAGCGTGGCCGAGAGCGGCGGAAGGTCATTTTTGTGATCGGAGATGGCCGCGAGGCCGGTAGCCAAGCGAGTTATCGGGACGTTTTGAAAGTATTGCTCTCTAAGGAAATCCAGGTGAAGGCCGTGGCGGTGGGAAGCTCTTCGCTTCCCGTCTACGACAGGTTGGAAAGGCTGCATCTACCCACCCAGGGCTATGACAACCTCCTCCCCAGGTACGCCTCGGCGACCGGCGGAGCGCCGGTTTATGCCGAGCTCACAACCAATGCGATTGCAGACATGTATTCCAGGGCTATGAGCGACGCCCGCAACCAGTACACACTGGGATATACGCCGTCTCGTCCTAAAACCCCAACCTCGGCCGCCTACCATAGTATTGAAGTGCGGGTGGACAAGCCTGGACTAAAGATTTACGCGAAGGATGGATATTATCCGGCTCCTACGGCGCGGTAATTGCGGTAATTTCTGCCGGGAGTAACCTGAGTAACTGCCCTCGGCCCCTCTCGTGTGGTATAAAAGCCCGAAGCCCCCAAAGGGATATTTTGACGCCTGGATGCGTGTGCGTCCGGCGCTTTTTGAGGAAAGCCTTGAGTTTCATCAACTTCGCAGCCCGAGAGATCAATTGCAAAATCGTGTATTACGGCGCCGGGTTGGGCGGCAAGACCACGAACCTGCAGGTGATCTACCAGAAAACTGCGGAACAGCAAAAAGGCAAGATGATCTCCCTTGCCACCGAAACTGAGCGGACTTTGTTCTTCGACTTTTTGCCGTTGGATTTGGGCTCGGTGCGCGGGTTTAAGACCAGGATCCATCTTTACACAGTACCGGGGCAGGTGTTCTATGACGCCAGCCGCAAGCTGATTCTGCGCGGCGTGGATGGCATCGTTTTCGTCGCCGATTCGCAGGAACAGCGCATGGACGCCAATGTGGAAGCGCTCGACAACCTCATGTCGAACCTGAAAGAGCACAGTTATGACTTCAATAAGATTCCCTACGTTCTTCAGCTCAATAAGCGCGACCTGCCGAACATCCTGCCCGTGGATCTGCTGACCACCGAATTGCGCCGGAAGAACGAGCCTATTATCGAAGCTGTAGCTTTCCAGGGAACGGGCGTGTTCGAGACCCTAAAGGAAATCGCCAAGCAGGTCTTGACCGAGTTGAAGGCTGGCAGCTAGCTCTCGGGGTTCCGGCTGTCCGTTAAAAAGGTTGACCCACGGATCTCGTCCCGAGATTCCTTCGCCCTCAGCATCAATCAATCCTTAGCGCACAAACCTCCGGGCCGTGACTTGTCCTCTTCCTGTGATCACGTACCGACAGTTCGGGGCGCCTGGGGAAGATGCTAAAATAGACAAGTTCCATGCCCTCAAAGAAGGTCGTTGTCTCTCCTATGTCGCTAGAAAGTGGTTCCGCTACAACGGTCGAAACCCGGCCGCTGCGGGTAGGATTTGTGAGCCTGGGCTGTCCCAAGAATCTTGTCGATAGCGAAGTGATGATGGGTCTACTGGCGCGCGGCGGGGCCGAACTTTCCCCGCGGACGGAAGATGCCGATGTCATCGTGGTGAACACTTGTTCGTTCATCGAGAGCGCCCAACAGGAGTCGGTAGACACGATCCTGGAGATGGCCACGCTTAAGACCTCGGGGCGCGTCAAGAAACTGATTGTTGCCGGCTGTCTGGTAGAACGTTATCGAGACGAAATCCAGAAGAGAATCCCTGAAGTGGATGCCGTGGTTGGGACCGGGGAGTTAGCGAAAATTCTTGCGGCTTCCGGGTTAGCCCCACAGCCGGCAAAAAGCGATTCGCCCTTTGTGGTGCTCTCTTCTCGACCGGAGGGCGATGCACGGATCGCGCAGGGCAGATTTTCCCGCGACCAATGGGACGGCGCTGTTGCAGACCTTCCTAACTATCTTTACGATGACGAAACTCCTCGTATTTTATCCACCCCGAAGTCCACGGCTTACATCAAGATCGCGGAGGGCTGCGATCATCCCTGCACCTTCTGCATTATTCCTAGCCTGCGCGGACAATTCCGCTCACGAAGGTTCGAATCGGTAGTCGCCGAGGCGGAACGCTTGGCACAGGTCGGAGTGCGGGAGATTACTCTGATCGGGCAGGATACAACCTGTTACGGGGAAGATTTCGGACTGAAGGATGGGCTGGCTCTGCTGCTGGATAAGCTTGCGCACATCGACGATCTACGCTGGATTCGCTTTCTTTATGCTTATCCTAATAAGATCACGGGCAAACTACTGGAAACCATCGCATCCCATGAAAAGATTTGCTCGTACATGGACGTCCCGTTACAGCACGCGTCGGCAAGCGTACTGAAGCGCATGAAGCGGGGCGGTGGATCGGAAGTATTTTTGCGCTCCCTCGAGAAGATGCGAAAAGTGATTCCCGGGATCACACTGCGCACTTCGTTCATTGTGGGGTTCCCGGGCGAAACCGAGAGCGAATTCGAGGAGCTTTGTGATTTTGTGCGCGAGGCCCAATTCGACTGGATGGGCGCTTTTTCCTACTCGGATCAGGAAGGTGCGAATGCTTACGGTTTGAGTGACAAGCTTTCTCCTGCGGAGATCGAGCGCCGCCGAAAGCACCTGATGGGAATCCAGCGCCAGATCAGCAAGAAGAAAAAGAAAGTGCTGGTAGGCCGCGAATTCGATCTGCTGTTGGAAGGCACGTCGGAGGAAACCGAACTGCTTCTGGAAGGCCGCACGCCGATGCACGCTCCAGAAATTGACGGCAAAGTTTTTGTGAACGATTTTCCCGCGGAATTGACGCCTGAGACGGGTGAGTTTTACCGCTGCCGGATCACGGAAGCGCACGATTACGACTTAGTAGCAACGATTACGAAGTAGCAGCGATGATAGTTTCTGGTTCCTAGATTTTCCTGCCATGCCGCGCAAGCGCACTTTACGACTGCGATGTCCGATCTGCAAGAAGACCGTCAAGAGCGATAATCCCGACTTCCCTTTCTGTAGCGACCGCTGTCGAATCGTCGATCTTGGCAAGTGGGCAAGCGGGGCCTATGTGATCGCGTCGCCGGTCACCGATGCCGACGAGCTGATTCATGACACTCTTCCCGAAGATCCGGACGAACAGTCGTGAAAAACGTACGAGCATATGAGAGTAGCGCAGAGGCCTCCGCGGCAGGGCTCGGCAATCGGAGGACTCCTTTGTGGGCCGAACTCACCGCGACATTTTTGGGCATTGGGCGGCTTCGGCCTGGACCGGGCACTTGGGGTTCTCTGGCAACCGTAATTTCGTGGGCGGCCTTGGCTTATACGATGCCCCTGGCGTTCCGCCTTCCGGTCAGCATCGCCCTGGTCGTGTTCGTCACCGCGATCGGCATTCCGGCGGCCATGCTGGTTACGCGCGGCTCAGGAATCAAGGATCCGCAGTTTGTGGTGATCGACGAAGTCGCGGGACAGTTGATCGCGCTGATCGGAGCGCCGCTCGGATGGAAATCTTTTCTGGCGGGCTTTATACTTTTTCGTATCTTCGACATCCTCAAACCTCCGCCGGTGCGTCAACTTGAGGCGCTGCCCGAAGGTTTCGGCATTGTTCTCGATGATATTGCCGCAGGATTGTATGCGCTGGTTATTATGCATCTCTTGTTGCACTTTGGTCTTCTAAGGTAGCGGGTGTCTTCCTCATGGGATTTTCCGATCGAATTCTCGGCAAGAGCAACGTGAACGGCGGACCACACATTGAATCCGTGTCGCCAACTCTGGCGCTCGCGGGCGGCGAGATTCGCATCGCGGGGTCAGGGTTGCGGCCCAAGCAGTTTCAGCGTCCGCGAGTACAGTTTGGCGACATTGACGGCAGCCTCGTGATCAGCTCAGATTCCTTCCTCGTCGCTCGCGTGCCCGAGGGCGCGACCTCAGGTCCGGTGGTCGTTTCGACGGATGGGCACTCCAGCAATGGGCAGCCCGTGAAGGTTGCGGTTCCAATTGCCGAGAACCTGCATCCGGTGACGAGTCCAGGGATCGATTCTCAAGGCAATATATATGTGACGTTTTCTGGCTCGCGCGGGCAAAAGGTTCCGGTGGCGATTTTCAAGGTTGATACCAATTACACGGTCAAGCCGTTCGTCGCCGAGATGATGAATGCGACCGCCATCGCATTAGACCGCCAGGGCCAGATGTATGTTTCCTCAAGGCACGATGGTGCGGTTTATCGCGTGGCGCCAAACGGAACCATGACGACCTATGCGCAAGGTATGGGCATAGCCACCGGAATCGCTTTTGATCAAAATCAGAATCTATATGTCGGCGACCGCAGCGGCACAATTTTCAAGATCGGGCGGGACCAGCAAGTCTTCGTATTCGCGACGCTGGAACCAAGCGTTTCCGCATACCATCTGGCCTTCGGTCCGCAGGGCGACTTGTTCGTCACCGGTCCGTCAACTTCCAGCTTTGACTCGGTGCACCGAATCGACCCCCAGGGAACCGTTCACACGTTTTACCGCGGGCTCGGCCGGCCGCAGGGACTGGCTTTTGACATTGCTGGCAACCTCTACGTGGCTGCGTCTCTCTCTGGAAAACGCGGGATTGTGCGGATCACGCCCGATGGGAAAGCCAGTTTAGAAGTCGCCGGGCACGGATTGGTTGGCTTGGCCTTTGCACCTGGCAAAAGCGTGATTCTTGCGACGAACGACGCATTGCATCATCTTTCCTGGAACATTCAAGGCTTGCCGCTGATCCCGGAATAGTTGAATCCGCACCCGCCCCGGTTTTCATTTAAACTTTAGCCGTGAATGCCGAGATCATCGCGGTGGGCTCTGAACTGCTCACGCCTTTCCGCATGGATACCAACTCCCTTTTTCTCACCGAAGAGGTCAATAAGCTTGGGGTCGAAGTCATTTTTAAGAGCGTGGTCGGAGATGATCTCAGCCGATTGGTCGCGGCGGCGCAGCATGCATTATTCCGTTCCGAGGTTATTATCTTCAGCGGCGGTCTTGGACCCACGGAAGACGATCTCACGCGCGAGGCCGTTGCGGAAGCTTTGGGTGTGCCGTTAAGGCGCGACGAAGAAGTACTCGCGGGAATCGAGCAGCGCTTCGCCTCGCGTGGCTGGAAGATGTCTCCCAATAACGCGAAGCAAGCTTACGTTCTTGAAGGAGCGACTGTATTGCCCAACTCCAATGGGACCGCGCCCGGGCAGTGGCTTAGCGGCAAGTTCGATGGGCGCGAGCGGATTGTGATTCTGCTTCCCGGACCTCCGCACGAACTCAAGGCCTTGTTTGAAGACCAGTGCCGCGATCGCCTACGGGCCAAGTTACCTCCTGCGTTCATCGCAAGTCGCGTGCTCAAAGTGGCAATGCTCGGCGAATCTCACGTGGACGCGCGCGTGGCGCCGATCTACAAGCGATACACAGATGTGCAGACGACCATTTTGGCAGGAGCGGGAGAAATCCAACTGCACTTCAAGTCGCGCGCGGAAACCCTGGCAGCGGCCCAGGCGCGCGTGGATGAGGCTGCCGACGCAGTCGAAGAAGAGCTCGATGACGCGGTGTATTCGCGGGACGGACAATCCCTTGAGCAAATCGTGGGCTATTGGCTACAAATGCGCAATGCTACGCTGGCTGTTGCGGAATCGTGCACCGGCGGATTGTTGGGTGAGCGGATCACCTCGGTCGGAGGCAGTTCCCGGTACTTCGCTGGAGGAGCCATTGTTTACGCGAACGCGGTGAAGTCCGAGCTGGCTGGGGTTCCGGTGGAAATGATCGAGCGTCATGGGGCGGTGAGCCGTGAGGTTGCGGCGGCGCTTGCCGAGGGGATTCGCTATCGTTGCGAGTCTACTTTGGGAGTGGGCATCACTGGAGTAGCCGGGCCTGGCGGCGGAACGCCCGAGAAGCCGGTGGGACTGGTTTTTCATGCCTTGGCCAGTGATAGCGGAACTGAGGTGATCGAACGCAATTTTCCCGGCGATCGCAAACGCATTCGATGGTTCGCAACCACGCTGGCGCTCGACATGGTGCGAAGGAAGTTAATGTGACGGTTTAAGCCGCATGCGACTTTTTATCGCGCTCGATATCGACGAAAATATCCGGGAACGAATCGCTGGATTTATCGACGGCCTGCGTCAGTTTGCTCCTGACGTGCGCTGGGCGCGGCCGGAATCGCTTCATGTTACTTTGAAGTTCATCGGAGAAAGAGCTGAAAGCGATTTACCTCACATTCAGCAGGCGCTCGAAAATATACAGGCCGAGGCATTTGAAGTGACCTTTCGCGGCTATGGATTCTTCCCCACCGCGCGGGCGGCACGGGTGCTTTGGGTTGGGATTGAAGCGAGTCCAGCCCTAGTCTCTCTTGCGGAAGCCGTAGATGCAGGATTGGAGGCGCTCGCGATTGCCAAGGAGAGAAAGAAGTACAGCCCTCATCTAACTTTGGCGCGAACTTCAGGCGGCTCCGGTTCTCCGCGGCGACAAAAAGAGGATCGGCCTCATCAGCGCTTTCAGCGTTTGCAGGCGAAACTAGAAGCTATGCCGACTCCGGAGTTTGGTGCGATGAGCGCCGGCAAGTTTTTTCTGTACCGCAGCCAGTTGTCACCGGACGGCTCGAAGTATACGAAGCTCGCGGGATTCACCCTACGATAACCTTGACCGTAATCATGTCTATTTTGCCTGTCATCGCCGCGGAGAGCTATCTGCTGGGGTCGATTCCGTTTGGATATCTTCTTGTCCTCATTTTTCGCGGTGAGGATGTTCGCAAGAGCGGCAGCGGTAACATTGGGGCAACAAATGTTTCTCGTCGCTCGCCGATGCTCGGGGTCTTGACATTGATTCTGGATGGGCTGAAGGGAGCGCTGGCAGTTGTGGTTGCCGGGAAACTAGCCTACCACGTTGGATTATCCACATATTACGAGCAGCTCGCACTTGCTTCTCTGTTCGCCGTAATCGGGCACGTGTTCCCGGTATGGCTGAAATTCCGCGGAGGTAAGGGTGTTGCCACCGGGCTCGGATCCTTCCTTCTAATCGCTCCGAAAGCTGCAGTTCTTGCGACCGGTATCCTTCTGGTACTGGTGATTACATTTCGCTATGTTTCTCTGGGATCGATTATTGCGGTGGCTTCCTTTCCGCTATTGGCCTATGCGCTATATGCCAGCGAGCGTTCTCCGGTAGAGCTGGTCCTGATGGCAATGACTTCCCTTCTCATAATCGCCAAGCATCATGCGAATCTTCACCGTCTGTTTGCGGGAACAGAAAGCCGATTGGGAGCAAAGAGAACGTGAGCGAGATCGCCATCATCGGCGCGGGTGCCTGGGGTACAGCGCTCTCCATCGTTCTTGCTAGCAAGGAGGCTCACAGGATTCGTCTGTGGGTTCATGAGGAAGCGCTTTACCAGAGTATTAAGCGGCAGCGTGTGAATCAGAAGTTTCTTCCGGGGCAGCAGATTCCCGCCTCAGTATTGCCCTGTAACAACCTTGCCGAAACCATCGGCGGGGCAGCCGTGGTGGTGGGCGCAATGCCTTCACAACATTGCCGCCACTTGTTTGAGCAGATGCGGCCGCATCTGATGCGCGAAGTCATGATCGTGAGCGCCAGCAAGGGACTCGAAGAAAAAAGGCTGCTGCGCATGACTGAAGTGATCCATGAAGAGGTTAATGGCGACAATCTGCCTCCGATTCGGATAGGCGCACTCAGCGGCCCGTCATTTGCGATCGAAGTGGCGCGTGGCGAACCGACCGCGATCACAATCGCTTCCGCGGATACAGAGTTGGCCCGGACCGTGCAGCGCGAATTCAGCAGTTCAACCTTCCGCGTTTATACCAACGAAGATGTGGTCGGAGTCGAACTGGGCGGCGCTTTGAAGAACACTATCGCCATTGCTGCGGGCATTTGCGCTGGGCTGAACCTGGGACATAATTCGGTGGCCGCCCTCATCACCCGGGGGTTAGCGGAGATGACGCGGCTGGTTCTGGCCTGCGGCGGTGAATCCGAAACCATGGCGGGGCTGGCCGGCCTCGGTGATCTGGTGCTCACCTGCACCGGCGGCCTCTCACGCAATCGCAGCGTGGGCGTTGAGTTGGGCCGTGGACGCCGACTACCGGAGATCCTTGCCGGCATGCGTGGAATGGTCGCGGAAGGGATTTTCACCACAGCTGCGGCTGTAGAACTAGCTCGTACCCGTGGCGTGGAGATGCCGATCACGGAGCAGATGCATGCCATCCTGCGGGACGGGAAACAACCGCGGCTGGCGATCCAAGAATTAATGAATCGCAGCGGTAAAAGCGAACATTTTCGAGCTTGAACCGCCTATTGGCGTCTTCGTTCTTGCAACAGTAATGTTTTGGTGACACTTTCGTAATGGCTCCAGCATTGCCTTTTAACCCAACCCTCATCAACAGCCATTAAACTTCCTGTAGATACCCGTGACTTCCGCCGCCAGTTCGACCGACGGCGCTTCCAGTCTTGAGGGGAGCGACTTGTCCACCCAATCGCCCAATCCAGGGCGAATCCCTATTCTTTACGTAATTCTGGGCGTGCTTGTGCTCATCAGCATCTTTCCCATGTACTTTTACTCAACCCAGGTGGAAGCCATCAACCGCGACCGGCTCAAAACTAATGAGATGCTGCTGCAGAATACCGTCACCCGTTCCTTGGCCGACGATCTTTCGCTGCATGAGCGTTCGCTACGGATGATGCTGGCCAATTTATCCTCGGCGATTCAGGTTGCGAGTGGCGGCGATATCGGCAGCAAAAACATTGAAGCCCCCGAGTTACGAGCACTCTTGGAGAATTTTGTTTCGTCCTCGGACGAACTGGCTTATGCGAGTTTGTTGAATTCTGAAGGAAAAGGAATCTCCGCCGGGCGCATCGCGCCAGACGCATTTTTGCAGCGCGAATTGCAACACGCGTATGATGCGGCCCGCGACGGACGGGCGTATAACGGGCAGGCTCTGCAAATCGAGGATGGAAAAACCTCGCGAACCGTCGTATTGGTGAGCAGCCCGGTAAGCTATGACGGACGTTTCTTAGGAGTGGTAGGCGCGGTTGTCGATTTGCAATTCTTGATTCGCCGGTTGCACGACGTCAGCAATAGCGGCTTGATTCCTTATGTCGTGGATGCCCAGGGAAGGTTGGTCGCATCCGGAACTTCACAATATGTGACTGGGCAGGAAATGAATAATCTTGAGATCGTCCGCAATTTTGTGGACGAGGGGAATAAGGCACAGCTGGTCGCAACCAAAGAATTTGCTGTTAAGACGAGCAGGGGCAACATTGAGATGCTCGGCACTTACAGCCCGGTTACCAACCTGGATTGGGGGGTAATCGTGCAAAAGCCGCAGCGGGAGGCGTACCGCGGGGTTTACGAAATGCAGCGCACGGCCCGTTTGCTGGCGTTGATGGCGGTTCTGCTGAGCATTACGGTGAGCGTTTTCGCCGCTCGCAGAATAACCAAGCCCTTACAGATTCTTACTCAATACAGCCGCGCTATGGCCCGCGGCGATTTTTCTCAGCGCGTGAAGCTGTGGAGCCGAACCGAAATTGGAGAGCTTGCCGACACCTTCAACACCATGTCGCAAGAGCTGGAACACTTTGTTGAGGACTTGAAGCGAGCAGCGGAAGAAAATCGCGCGTTGTTTCTGGGGTCGATCCAGATGCTCGCGGGTGCGGTAGATGAGAAGGATCCCTACACGCGCGGCCACTCCGATCGCGTCACGCGTTACTCGCTCCTGATTGGCAAAGAGATGAATTTGCCCGCTAGTTTTCTCGAAACATTGCAGATCTCCGCCCAGCTTCACGATGTCGGTAAAATTGGGATCGAAGACCACATCCTCAGGAAACCGGGAGCGCTGAACGCCGAAGAATTCGAAGTCATGAAGACGCACACAACCAAGGGTGCAAACCTCTTGCGTCCCGTAAGCCAGTTGGCTGAGATGCTGCCAGGAATCGAACTGCATCACGAAGCTCTGGACGGCCGAGGCTATCCTTATGGTCTGGAAGGCGACCAGATTCCTTTACTGGCGCGCGTTATTGCGGTTGCGGATACTTTTGATGCTCTCACCACGAATCGCCCGTATCAGCAGGCCCATAGCCCGGAAGAAGCTTTGAAGATCATCCAGAATCTTATTGGGAAACGGCTTGACCCTGAGGCAGCGGCCGCTCTTCTCGCGGTTTACGCGCGCGGTGAGATACGTATTCCACGCCTTGGGCTGAGAAGGCCGGTACTGGCAGATGCAGCAGCGGCGGCGGCAACTTCTGCGTCTGCCTCCGCTGCCGCTTCCGAGCCCACCGAGCTTGAAAGAACCCGCGTCTAACTTTCTNTGCCGTTCCACGCAATTTTCTGTTGTGTCCCGCCTGAGTAAGAATGTGGCCGCTATAATTGAGCAGAGCGCTCTTTCATGATTCAAACTCTGTTTGGCAGCACCGAAGAAAAGAAAGCCGGTCTTTTCGAACGAATGAAGCAGGCCGTCACGCGCACGCGTGAGAACCTGGCTGAGCGTATTGACGAGGTGGTTTCATTCGGCAAAGAAATTGACGGCCGCACGCTCGATGATCTTGAGGCAACCCTGATCGGCGCCGACCTTGGCAACACGACTACGCAGGAAGTGCTTGGCAAGTTGCGTGACCGTGCCGACCGCAAGCAGATCAAGGACGTGGAGGAACTCAAGCGCCTTCTTAAACAAGAGTTGCTGGCGATTCTCAGCGCGGCGAACTCCAAACCAGTCGAGAAAGTAAGCGGCACACCGGAAGTCATTCTGGTCGTCGGCGTAAACGGCACGGGCAAGACGACCACGATCGGCAAGCTTTCGCAGGTTCTTCGATCACAGGGTAAGACCGTGCTGATGTGCGCGGCCGACACATTCCGCGCCGCGGCCATCGATCAACTAGAAATTTGGGGACAGCGCACGGGCACGGAGGTCATCAAGACGAAACCCGGTGGCGATCCTTCGGCCGTGTTATTTGATGCCCTACAGGCCGCTACGGCGCGGAAGACGGANTATGTCATCGTCGACACAGCCGGGCGNTTACATACCAAAAGCAGCTTGATGTCGGAACTGGATAAAATGCGCCGCACCGCGCAGCGGATTATTCCCGGCGCACCGCACGAAACTCTGCTGGTAATGGACGCGACCACGGGACAGAATGGTTTACAACAGGCGCGTCTGTTCACCCAGTCGGCCGGGGTTACTGGAATTGTACTTACTAAGCTGGACGGGACAGCCAAAGGGGGCGTGGTTGTCGCCATTTGCCGGGAGTTGGGACTTCCTGTGAGATTCGTTGGAGTCGGAGAGAAAGCCGGCGACTTGCTGCCGTTTAATCCCACGGAGTTTGTCGATTCGCTCTTCGAATAACGCTATCCGAGCCCGGTCGAGCAAGGGGAAAGTGCTTCTGGCCAACCTTCATCGTTCACTGTGCCATGTCAAGATGTCGGCTGCGCTTACTTTCTAATCCGATATGCCGAACAATTTTAATGGTGAGCATTTCATGCGGCGTGCGCTTGCTCTCGCGCGCGAAGGCATGGGCATGGCCTCGCCGAATCCTTACGTCGGGGCCGTGATTGTTGACGGTTACGGAAACATTGTCGGCGAAGGCGTTTACACATACGCTGGCGTGAACCACGCTGAAATTCAGGCCCTCAAGCAAGCGGGCAAAAAGTCTCATGGCGGTACTCTATACATAAATCTTGAGCCCCACTCCCACCAGGGCCGTACACCTCCCTGCACAGACGCTTTGATTGCCGCTGGAATCAAGCGCATTGTCGCCGCCATGCCGGATCCGAATCCACTGGTAAGCGGCAAAGGTTTTGAGAAATTGCGTGCGGCGGGCATCGAGGTTGAAGTTGGGCTACTCGAAGAAGAAGCTCAGCGTCTGAACGAATCGTTTGCTCGCTTCATCCGTCACCGTGTTCCATTGGTCATGCTGAAAACTGCCATGACCCTTGATGGCAAGATCGCTGCCATTGAAAACGTAGCGAAGCGAACCGAGGGAGTTCCGTCTGGCGGTTGGATAACAGGCGAACTTGCGCGCGCGCATGTGCACGAACAGCGTCACCAAAGCGATGCGCTGATGGTTGGAATCGGAACGATTCTGGTGGACAATCCCCTGCTCACCGATCGAAGCGGCCATCCGAGACGGCGCCCGCTACTGCGAGTTATTTTGGATTCGAAACTGCGGCTCCCATTGGATTCGCGGCTCGTGCAGAGCGTCGAAAAGAACCCTGGCAGCGCAAAAGATGTGCTTGTTTTTCATTCTTCGGCGGATGGGAACAAACTCAGAACTCTAACCACCCTCGGCTTTCACCTTGAAGAAGTTCCGGTTCTTTCAAACGGTCGTTTGGACATACCCGCGATTCTTCGCCGTTTGGGAGAATTGGAGATCACCAGTTTAATGATCGAAGGCGGTGCGACTGTAAATGCGTCGGCGCTCTCATACGGAGTAGTGGACAAAGTTTTTCTCTATTACGCGCCAACCATTTGGGGGATGATCGGATCGATCCCATTCGCCGAACATGCCGATTTGCGCGAATCCTTGCGCTTAAGTAATCTTCGTCTCCATCGCTTTGGAGAAGACTTTGCCGTCGAAGCTTATCTGCGCGATCCTTATGTAGACTGAATGGATTTATATTGGTTCAGGAGCGAACCTATGTTTACGGGCATCGTCGAAGAAGTTGGGCACGTCCTCCGCATCGAGGAGCGAGGTGAGAATCGACGGCTCACCATCTCTGCCAGCAAGACGCCGAAAGAATTGAAAGAGGGCGACAGCGTCTCGGTTAGCGGAGTTTGCCTCACAGCTCTTGATATCAAGCCCGGCTCATTCAGCGCAGATCTCGCGCCGGAAACCTGGGCTCGCACCTCTTTTTCGCGCATCCGTGAACATGCCTTGGTGAATCTGGAGTTGCCCATGAAGGCCGATGGGCGCTTCGGCGGACACGTTGTTCAAGGCCACGTGGATGGCATCGGGAGGCTCATCTCATTGGAGCAAATTGCCGACTCCGGAAACTGGTGGCTGCGTATTGAACTACCTCGCGAAATAGAAAAATATACCGTCTACAAAGGATCGATCTCGATCGAAGGCATCAGTCTGACCGTAGCAAAGCTCGAGGGTAACCTGTGTACAGTCGCAATTATTCCGCATACCGTAGATGCAACTAACCTTAATTCGCTACGATCGGGTGATCCGGTCAATCTTGAAGCTGATTTGATTGCGAAATATGTGGAAAAGATGATGAACGGGCAGCCAGAGAGTTCGCTCACGGTGGAAGAGTTGGTGCGGCAAGGGTTCTAAGCAGGAATTCTGAAAAAGATCAGTGAGTCGTCAGCGTTGAATCAAAATCCTGTCTGTAACTCATGCATGATGTCGACGCATCGCGAGATTCCAAAGGACCCATCGCCGGGCTCTGCGCTCACTGCGTGCATGCACGTAGGATCGAATCCGACCGAGGATCGATGTTCCTGCAATGCCAGCTTTCGTTCACCGACCCGAGATTCCCAAAATATCCGCGGCTGCCTGTCCTTGCCTGCACTGGTTACCAGAAGCGACCTGCTTCATAATGCGAAGCGTAACCTTATAGGAATCCCTGCACGCAACCGCTAAGCCCCGATTTTCAATTCATCCAGATCGAGAAACTCCTGCACGATCGGTTCCTTGCAATTTTCCATTTCGTGATAAGTCCCAAAGAAGATGGCCTTTCCTTGATAAAGAAAGACCACTCGATCGGCAAGTTTCTGGGCGAGGCGCATGTCGTGAGTGACTACGATGCTGGTGAGGTGCAATTGCAGCTTGAGGCGCTTGATAAGATCGCCGAGCAATTGCGCCATTAAAGGGTCCACCATGGTCGTCGGCTCGTCATACAGAACGCACTCGGGCCGCGCCGCCAGCGCGCGCGCAATTGCCACCGAACGCTTCATGCCGGTGGATAGATCGGAAGGTAGAAGGTCACGCATTTCCCTCACTCCCACCATTTGTAGTAGGCCGTCGACAATCTGGTAGATCTGCTCCTCCGACAGCCCGCGGCTCTCGCGGAGCGGGAAAGCCACATTTTCGCCGACCGTAAGCGAGTCGAAAAGGGCCCCGTTTTGAAAAACCATGGTGACTTTCTTATGGAGCTTCTCAAGTTGCGCTTCGGTAAAGTTGGTAATATCTTCGTCCGCGACAATGACACGTCCGGAATCCGCCTTCAGAAATCCCATGAGAATCTGCAGCGAAACTGATTTTCCGACACCGCTGCGCCCGAGGATGCAAACGGTCTCGCCCGGCATTACCGTAAAACTGACGTGGTCCAGGACATGGTTTTCGCCAAAAGATTTTGAGACGTCATCGAACTCTATGTAAGGTCTCTCCGCATTTTCTGGCATGGGGTTGGCTCTCTACATCGTATCAATTATCGATCGTATCAATCACTGATCCTATGAATTATTCATCGTATAACCATCAGGCTCAGCCGCGGATTCTTGTTCTCGTGCTTGCTGCAATTCCCGGGGACTATTCAGGTTGCGGAACAATGCTGATGAAAATCCCGCGCGGGAAAGCTCGTCTTCGCCGATCAATCGCGTCGAAACCATCTTGAACAATGCATCGATTCGGTTGTGACCGGTCTGCAAAGCTGTCTCCGCCGCGCTGCCGAATTCACGGCGGTACAAAGCACATAGCGGTTGGAAACGTCCGCCACTGACCGGAATAACAACCAGCTCTGGCGTAGCTCTGGCTTGGAGGACTAGATAATTCAGGAATGATGCAGAAATAAAAGGCATATCCACTGCAAGCATAAGGTTAAGCTCCGTCGGCGACCCTCGCAATGCGGCATGAATCCCTCCTAACGGGCCGCAGTCCCGGAAAAGATCCTCCACCACAGGGCCATACTTGCTGAACTTTTCAGGACTTCCGACAATGCGAACATCTCCAGTAACCCCTCGCGCAATCTCCAGCGCCCGCAACAGGAGCGTCTTACCATTAAATTTCACAAAAGCTTTGTCGGTTCCCATGCGCGTGCTCTTGCCACCGGCCAGGATGAACGCCGTAATTTGCGGCACTGGAGTCATGGCTACCATCCCGCGATGATACACGCGCGGTTGCGGTGTCAGTTCTAAGCAAATACCAAGGCTTATAAACCTGAAATCCGCATCCCATAGCTCCCCTGTGCACCAATGAATCGAGAGGTACAATTGGCCCCGCCACGAAAGTAACCTACCCCGCTTTGCGTTTTAGCGAGATGATGAAACTGCGTTCGGCACCCCAGGTTTAGGCAATTTGTTTTCAGTAGTTCAGGCTAATTCAAGTCTGGCTGGACCGGGGTCCGGAAGTAACCATCATGCCGCACAAAATTATGGATGTGCTTATGCTTGCGCGCTGCTCGCACGAGTTCTCATGGCCTCGACGCGCCGCTGACGGAGAGTATTACCAGGTTTGCCTTTTGTGCGCGGCCGAGTACAAGTATGACTGGGCCACCATGCGCCGTACCGAGCGTGTGGAACATGCCAAGCCTGAGACCGGAATCAAGCGCAATCACTCCCGTGTAAAGCGGGCGACGTGGACGCCCCGTGCTCGCCGGCTGAAGCTCGATCTCGCTCTTCGCTATCGCGTTAACAATACCAGCCTATGGCATGAAGGAAGGGTCGAGAACATCAGCCAAACCGGGCTATTGTTTTACGGGCCGCAGGAACTTCCCGTGAATGCCTTGATAGAACTGGTATTTGAGATGCCCGAGGAAATTTCCGGCCAACGAAACCGGAATGTGCTGTGCCAGGGCCGCGTGATCCGGTGTAAAGAAAAGCCGGAGAACGAAAAAGCTGAAGATCCTGGTTCATCCCAACGCGCACTACTGGCCGCGTCCATCGTCGACTACAAGTTCATTCACTAGACTGAGCCTGGAATCCACAGCTGCCGACCCGGTATTTCAGACCGGGGTTTCGCCTCTCATTGTGAAGACAACCGAATAACCTTTTGGATTTACCCATTCAGCTTCCCCGCTTGTGCTCTGGCTTGCTCAGTTTCCCGCAACCAATGGTCCCCTGGGACTATGACTTCAGTACCTTAGTCCAGGCTGCTATTCCGCCTTATAATCCATTCAAGATTCAGCCTTATAGGCGTTCTTTGGAAGGCGTGCACCCTGTGATTGCATTGGGTGCCGCTCTAGGGAAAATCAATAAACTTCGTGGATCCTTACTACGCATCAGCGATCGCTTTCCTCGGGCTGGCCTTCGGCAGCTTTCTGAACGTGTGCATTTACCGCCTGCCATTGGGCCATTCGGTAGTAAAGCCGGGTTCGGCTTGCCCCGGCTGCAAGCGTCCGATTGCCTTCTACGACAACATTCCAATCCTTAGCTGGCTGATTCTGCGCGGTCGTTGCCGTCATTGCAAGACGAAGATCTCGGTACGCTATCTGGTTATTGAAGCGCTTACTGCCACGCTTTTCCTCGCCTGCTATGCCTATTTCGGCCTGACGTTGGTCACGTTGAAATATTGTGTTTTTGCGTTCCTTCTTCTCGGCCTCATCTTTACCGATGCTGAAACCAAGCTTTTACCCGACAAGCTGACGCTTTCTGGGCTGGCATTGGGCTTGGCATTCAGCTTAATTGTTCCCGTGACTGACATGGCTTCTCAATTCTTGCCCGGAATCCTGAATTTGCCATTCAGCTCCGATGTGTCGGGGCCTCTTTTTTCCTTGCTGGATTCCCTGCTGGGCGCGGCAGTGGGCGCATCGTTCATCTACGGCGCAGGGGCGATGTACTTGCGCTGGCGAGGCACTGAAGGCATGGGCTTCGGAGACGTAAAACTGATGGCGATGGTGGGTTCCTTTCTGGGTATGAAGCTTACGGTCTTCACCATCTTTAGCGGCTCCCTGGCCGGCTCGATCTTCGGAATAGCCACGGTGCTGATGGTTTGGATCAAGCGCACCCACCGCTTTATGCGGAGATATGCCAGTTTGCAGGCGGCACGCCGGCGAGGGTGGCAATCCGCGCAGATGATGTACCGGCACTATCAGATGCCCTTTGGCGTTTTCCTAGGCAGCATGGCTCTGCTCGCGCTCTTTGTCGGCAATCAGTTCCTACAGTGGTATGGGAGGCTTTGGTGGTAAGAGTTCTCACCAACCCGCTCATTTTGCGAGGAACTTTGCTGCTGCTTCTGGCCTCGGGTGCATTTTTCCTTGGAATGTTTGTAATTCGCCGCCTGCGCGCCAACTTGTTGGAGGAAGTCGAAGCCGAAGTCGATCTCGACGCCGCGGGCCCCGGCTCCCGAGCTATGCCGGTGCAGCTTTACAGTGGCATCATCCAGCAACTCAAGCAGCAGAAGCACGAACTCCAACTGCAGACTCTAGCCGAACAACGCCGCCTTCGCACTACGGAGAACTTCAGCCAGGCTGTACTCTCCAATCTTCCCTCTGGAGTGTTGGTGTTTGGAACCAACGGATTGGTAAAGCAGGCCAATCCAGCGGCAAAAGACATTCTTGGCTTTCGCTCCCTTCCAGGAATGAGCGCACAAGATATCTTTCGTGGGGCCGAGGTCTGCTCTCGAGACGCTTCCCAGGTTTTTTCTGATGGACTGAAGAACTCTACTTCAAGCGTGTGGGAAGAAATCAATTCCGTGTTGCATCAAGGCGGCGGCCGCCGGCAAATGGAGACGAATTACGCAACCCCGGCGGGAGAGCGGCTTCACCTCGCAGTGACTCTCTCTCCAATTCCGTGTGTCGATGGCAGCCTGCTAGGCATGGCATGTTTGATCAGCGACCGCAGTGAGTTCGAGCGCGTACGCCGTCAGCAGCAAATGCAGGGCGAAGTATCGGCGGAGATGGCATTGCAGCTCCGGACATCTCTGACCAGCATCGCCGGTTATGCCCAGCAGTTAGCCCACAATCGCGAACCTGGTCTCGCCTCGCAGTTGGCAGCCGATATTGCGAATGAGGCCGCTAGCCTCGACCGCCGGATTGGTGGGTTTCTGGTACAAAAACCAGCCGACAGTGTCTGCACCGAAGCGAAGTCCTGAGAAATTAAATAACCGTTGAGAGCCAAAGAAAGCTCGGCGGCGCAGCGCACAAACCGAGTTTAAGCAAGAATTTTCGAGGATGAAAACTATGGATCGAATTACAAAACTTGGACTTACATCTGTCGTCTTGACGCTTATGGTGACTTCTCCACTGTTGGCGCAGAGTGCAGCGCCAGCCTCAAGCCAATCTTCCTCAATTCAGTCTGCCTCAGACCAGTCTTCGCTGGGCGACTATGCTCGCAAAGTTCGCAAAGACCCAAACGCAAAAGCCAAGCCCAAGGTTTTCGATAACGACAATCTGCCGACGGACGACAAACTCTCTGTAGTCGGACAGCCAGCAGATACCAGCGCGGCGCAAAGCACGGATTCTAGCGCAAAAAAAACCGGCACCACCGACGGAAAGGATGCGAGTGCAGCTAAGCCTGCAGCGCCCGCAGACGACACGGAAGCCAAGAAGCAAGCCGCATGGAAATCCTGGCAGGACAAACTGGGATCGCAGAAGAATGCCATCGATCTGGCTTCACGCGAGCTCGACGTTTTGCAGAGGGAATATCAGCTGCGCGCCGCGGAGATGTATGCGGATGCCGGTAACCGCCTGCGCAACTCCGCGGACTGGGACAAGCAGGATGCCGACTACAAGCAAAAGATTGCCGATAAGCAGAAGGCCGTAGATGACGCCAAGCAGCAGCTCGATGATTTGGAAGAACAGGCCCGCAAGGCCGGTGTTCCTGCGGCGATGCGTGAGCCGTAGAGAAAGAGAATTAGACAAAAGAGAGTTAGAAAAATATTCGCTCTCTCGTCACACTCAGCAAACAATAGTCCAAATTGCCGGCCCCAGGGCCGGCAATTTTTGCTATCCGCGTACGTTTTAAGGCTGGCCGCCCGCTGGATTGCCCGTCCGCTCCCGCAGTTTTAAAATCTGCTTCACATGATGCTTACCGTGCACCAGATGAAACTTTCTCCATTGCGCGGCGCTGAGCGGTCCTAATACCGGATGGTCCAGCACTTTGGCGCTGCTAAAGCGCGACTCGCAGCGCGAAATGATTGCGTCCATTTCTCCAATTTTCGCCTCGACTTCGGACCCGATCGTCTCCACTGCTAACCCCCGTGGAACTGTTTGCTTCGGTGCTTTTCTGCCATCCGGCAGATAATTGAAATTCAAGACTACAAATGTTTGCCAGCACTGCTTGGGACTCGCCGCAGAAGCCATGGGCTCCGTTGATGCCAACACTCTCTCAAATGCCTTGATCGTGCCGGTATAGGTGAGATACAGATGTTCCAGCACCTCCGCCACGCACCACTTCCCCTCGGGGTGCCAGCGCATCTGTTGCGCCGACATTCCCTGGACTGCGGAGAGCACATCTTCTCTTAATCTTTCCAGTCGAGAATCCATCCAGCTATCTCGCGCCCCGTGCGCTTCAAGTAGAATATCTGCTTGCGAAACTATTTTAGCGATAAGAGGAAGGTCAGCATGAAGATGCGGCAGTTCAATTCTCTTCCAAAAGAAGCTCTCTCCGCCGTTCTTCTCGTCGTCGCGCTGCTCGCGGGCTGTAATTCGAATCCCCCGAAGCCTGCCGAATCGAAACCCGAACCAAAGCCTCCTGAGTTGATCAGCGGACGCTCCGCATTCTACAAAGTATTCATCGCCGCGCGAAATTATGCTGCGGATGTTAAGCCTTTTCGTGTTCAGTCCACTCCTTCGCCGGAGAGCAATGGCCAGGATGGAAAATCGGCCATCTGGACTGCGAGCTTTGCATCGGTCACTCAACACGGCGTGAAGCCTTTTACTTGGTCAAGCAGCAACGCCCCGGACGCGCCAACTCCAGGCATTTCGCCAGGAAATGAGGATGTTTACAATCCCAGCAATGCGTCGACTCAGGTTTTTGACCCAGCCTTCTTGAAGATCGATTCCGATCAGGCCCTTGCCGTCGCGCAAAAACATGGCGGAGATAAGATTCTGGAAAAAGATCCAGCTACCCCCGTGATCTACATCTGCGACTGGAACCACAATACCAATCAACTGGTATGGCACGTAATTTATGGCTCGGATCGCGATAACGCCAAGCTCACCGTTTCGGTGAATGCGACGACGGGAGAGTTTATCAGAGTAGAGAAATAGCAACTTTCAAAGACACAACTCTAACAAGTTTAGAACCTCATCCTTATTGCGATTTTTCGGCCTCGCTCTTCAAGCGTTCGAGGGCTTTCTTCGCCTGACCCGCCTCCGGACCATAAGGCAAAATCTTTAAATAGCTTTCATACTCCGAACGCGCGTCGTCGTATATTCCAAGCTTTTCCAAAGATATTGCCAGCTTGATCGTGGCCACGGCGTCGTTCTCTTTGTAGCCCAGGGCTTCGCGGTAACGCTCTTCGGCGGCTTTGTAATTTTTTCGTTTGAAATAAAAGTCGCCGACTTCAATACTCTTAGCGGCTTCATGAGGGTTCCAGGTGTGAAACTCGCTGATTCCGCCCGGCGAAATCCCTGCCTCTGCCTCAGCCACAGCCGAGGAACTCTTCGGGTGCGCTTTGTCATCATCCGGCGGAGGATTCAAATCCGTCTCAGTATCTTTGCTGGAACTTTCTCCCTGGCCCGATCCCAATTCGTCTGCGCGGACGCTATCAGAGCGCGGCGGCGCTAAATCAGGCGGCTTCGCCTGATTTCCTGGCTGCTGATTTGCCGATTGATTGGCCGATTGATGATCGCCCGATTTCTGCTCGGATTTTTGCTCCGAAGAGTTTCCTTGCGTCGGCTCGGAAGATGTCGGAGCACCCTGCTGGCCGCCCTGTTGCGCCCAGGATGCAACGCTTCCTGCCAATAAAATAAAAACGAAAAGCCAGATGCGCATAAGTCAAGTTTAACGCTTTCCGACAGGAGTCGGGCATATTCAGTGTGCCTGAGATCAAAACCTCGTACCAAAAAATCAGGCCGCTCAGGGGGAGGGTTGAGCGGCCTGGTGGCAAGTCCTCCGGGAGGAGGGCAAAAATCTCGCGCTACATGGACGAGGGATTGCTCTGCCCAGTCGTCGATGGCGCTGTATTGGCGGGCTGACCGTTGTCGCCCACGTTAGTCATCAGCCGAACATCCACGCGGCGGTTGTCCGCGCGCCCTTGTTTGGTTTTATTCGTTTCGACCGGCTTATCCTTGCCCAGCCCGATGACATAAATCTTGTGTGCGGGCACGTTGTATTTCGAGGCCAGGTATTGGATAACGGAATTCGCCCGACGCTGGCTCAAATCGTAATTGTAAGCAGCCGATCCCACGGAATCCGTACTGCCCTCCAGCGTGATGATGTATCCCTTCGTGCTTGCGATGTTACCGGCCATCTGGTCGAGCGCATCCTTCGACTGCTGCGTAAGATTGTCGCGATTAAATCCAAACTTGACTGAAGTCTCAGCCACCGGCCGGTAATTATCCAGGTTGGCAACCGTGTTCGTTAATACGCCGACGCGGCCGTTAGCAGCGTCCGCCACCTGTTGCGCGGCTGTGGCGTTTTGATCGGCGGTCTGCGCTTTCTGATCGGCTTCGGCCGTCTTGGCGTTCACCGCCTGAATACCGGCCTGTGCCCGCGCATCCACATCCTTGATGTCACGGCTGTTCTTCGCCGTCATGTCATCAAGTTCATTGGTTTTGTTGATGAGCGGCGTCGTCTGCTGCTTAACATAATTCTTGCTGGCGCAGCCAATGCTGGCTGCCATCGCGGCCGTTAATAGAACGGTGAATCCAGCGCGGTTCACAAACCCACTGCAGATCCTGAACGAAGTGCGGTTCATATTGGAAGAGGCTCCTTATTGATTGTCTCAGCGCAACTCGGATTACCCGGCGCGCTTACTTTGATGCTTGGCCCTGGAACACGGCTATTCCGCTTACGACTTCCGCCCTTACTTTTGCACGGGACATGCCAGTTTCCCAAATCGACTCTCTCACTTGTAAGTATATACTTTTTCAACGCTTTGCAGCTTCATTCAGACACAACGCCATTAACTGGCTTGGGCCAGGAGAACGAAAACCCCACATGAGTAAGGGAAAAATTATACGGCTCCGTCTGGCTCGCCTTCAAATTTCAGGCTTTGAGCGATCCCTGCGCCGAGTGGAACAGTTTAAAACCGCGCTCATCGAATAAAATACAAAGGGTTAGCATGGATCTCCTCCAGAAAATCCGCACGATTCCCACCGAGCCCGGCGTCTATCTCTACAAGAACGCCGAGGGCGAAGTCATTTATGTGGGCAAGGCGAAGAATCTGCGAAGCCGCGTAGCGAGTTATTTTCACGAAGGCCGCTGGGAAGATTCGAAAACCGGCACGCTAATTCGTGAAGCCGTGGATGTGGATTATATTGTCGTGCGCAACAATAAAGAAGCGTTGGCGCTCGAGAATAACCTGATCAAGCAGCGGAAGCCACGCTTCAATATTCTGCTCCGCGACGATAAAACTTATCCCTACGTAAAGCTCACGCTGGGCGAACGCTGGCCGCGCGTCTACGTCACGCGCCGGCTGCGGAAAGACGGCAGTGTCTACTACGGACCGTACTTCCCCGCAAACCTGGCCTATCGCATTGTCGACCTGATCCACCGCAATTTTCTAATTCCCTCTTGCAAAGTGGATCTCACGCGCTTCCATGCCCGGCCTTGCCTGCAGTACTACATCAAACGCTGCCTCGGCCCCTGCGTTCAGGATTTGACCAGCGCTGACGCGTATCAGGAATCGGTTCGCGATGTGAAACTCTTTTTGGAAGGCAGGCCTACTGATTTAGCTCGATCACTGCATGATCGTATGGAGGCGGCAGCGGCAGCGGAAGAATATGAGCGCGCTGCACGCTATCGGGATCTGATTGCGACGGTCGAGCAATTGCAGGAACGCCAGCGTATTGCGGCCGCCGAGGGCGACGATGCTGACGTTTTTGGTTATCACTGTGAAAATGGCATGTTGGCGGTGAATTTGTTCCACATGCGATCCGGACGCATTCTCGATCGCAGAGAATTCTTTTGGGAGGATCTCCCCGAATTCGAAACACCTGCCGACGGATCAGACGATGACAAAATGGAACAGGTAGAGACGGCCGTCCCCGACTGTCCAGGCGAGCAAAGCTCGCCTCCGGCGAGCAGTACCGTTGCAGTTCAGAAGGCAGTTGAGAACGACCGACAGCGACTGTCCCCACACACTTTCAATCCGGGCGAGTTTTTTCCCGCCTTGCTCAAACAGCTCTATATCGGCCAGCCCTACGTGCCCCGCAACCTCTATGTACCCGTCGATTTTGAAGATCGCGAGACTCTGGAAGATCTGCTTTCAGATCAGGTTGCCGGTGGGGACAGCCGTGCTGCGCGGGTTCATATTCTGGTTCCACAGCGAGGCGACAAGCGCGCTCTGATTGATCTCGCCGGCACCAACGCGAAACAATCCTTCGACCAGCGCTTCCGCGTTCTCAAGCCGAATGCCAAAGCGATTCAGGAAGAGTTACAAGAAGTGCTAGGCACGCCCGAATTGCCCAGGCGAATCGAGTGCTTCGATATCTCGCACATTCAGGGCGCGGAGACTGTGGCGTCAATGGTGGTGTGGGAAGACGGCAAGATGAAGAAATCGGACTACCGCAAATTCATCATCCGCACGGTCGAGGGCGTTGATGATTTTGCGTCCATGCGCGAAGTTGTCACCCGCCGCTACAAGCGCGTATTGCAGGAACAGAAGCCAATGCCCAGCGTCGTTCTTATCGACGGTGGCCTGGGTCAATTGCACGCAGCCTCTGCCGCGCTGGAATCACTTGAAATCATTAACCAGCCGCTGGCTTCCATCGCCAAGCGGGAAGAGATTTTATATGTGTATGGGCAGGAGAACGATCCCATCGCTCTTGACCACCACTCTCCGGTGCTGCACTTGATTCAGTTAATCCGCGACGAGGCTCATCGCTTTGCCGTGACTTTCCATCGCAAACGCCGGCAAATGCGCGACCGCTCCACTGAATTGAGAGAAATCCCCGGAGTGGGCGAGAGCACAACTCGGCGTCTACTCGAACATTTCGGCAGTCTGCAAGCCATTAAGCAGGCGGACGCTGCGGCTCTGTCCGCTGTCGTCACCCGAGTGCAAGCCGAAGCCATCAGCAACCATTTTCGGAAGTAGTAGCAGTTTTCTTTAATCCAGGCCATCCCCATTACTTAGACGGAGTCCCGAGCCAATTGCAGCGCACCGTGAACCGGCTCTACTATTTCAGAATTTAAATCGAGGTGTGGATGTGCCGCTCGAATTTCCTCGCAGAAACTTTCGCGGGTCCTATGCGCATAACGAAATACGCCGCCCGCCAGCGCCAGGCGGGTTGAAGGGCTGTGTTCAGGAAAGAGCTTAAGCAGCACGATGTCAGCCAGTTGTGCGAGTTCCCTGCCCGCCTGGGTAAGGACTTGCTCAGCCAATTTATCGCCAGCATCCGCTGCTGACACAACCGCAGGCAAGAGTTCCGCGAAATCTGCGCTCTGGTTCGCAACGCGAGCCAACTCCTCGGCTGAGCCGACACGCCAGACGGAGCTTATCTCTTTAAAAAGCTCTGAAGCTGGCCTAGCAATACGTTTCCCCCCCAATTCGTCGACTTGCCGCAGTATAGAGGCAACCGCCATACGGCCAATCCAATGTGCCGAGCCTTCATCAGAAATAGCAAAACCCCACCCTCCGGCGCGTGCGGCTTTTCCCTCCGCATCTCGTCCATAGGCGATCGACCCGGTTCCAGCGATTACCATGATGCCCGGAGCAGCGCCAAAAGCGGCTTGCAGAGCGATCTGCATATCCCCGACCACGCTGATCTTGCCGGGAATTACCTCGGCAACTATCTCCCGTACCGCATTGGCTATTTCTTCGCGGCCGGTGCCAGCCGCTCCAATGCAGGAACGTTGAAGTTGAGCAGGATCGATTTTCGCGCCGGCACACGCTTGACGTACGGCTTGTTGCAGCGATTCCCGCGCTCGTGCTTCGCCCACGCGCGTGATGTTACTGGGGCCGGAAACGGCCGTAGCCAATATGGTCGCGGCATCGCCAACCACACAAGTCGTCTTGCTGCCGCCGCCGTCGAGACCAAGATAATATGGCACCCGGTATTTCTATCACAGCGGGTTCTCCCGGTCTGGCCGCCACAATTCTAACCCTCGTACATTCCAGGCTGAGAGGTTCTCACACTCTCACTCGTATCAAAACCGGAGTGCAGCCATAATGGGTATCGAAGATTATCGGACGCATGGGCCTCGACAAATTCGATCTGGCGATTATCGCGCTCTATCTGCTTGGCATCACGCTGTTCGGTCTCCGTTTCCGTAAGCGCCATCGTTCGCTGCGCGACTATTTTCTCGCAGGGCGCGATATTCCATGGTGGGCGATTTCTTTATCCATTGTTGCTGCGGAAACCAGTACGCTTACTATCATCAGCATCCCAGGACTCGCCTACGATACCAACCTGACTTTCTTGCAAGTGGTTATGGGTTATGTAGTGGGCAGGTTCGTAATCAGCTTTGTGTTGCTGCCGCATTATTTTCGCGGCGAGATCTACACTGCGTATGAGTTGATCGAACGGCGCTTCGGGCGCGGGCTGCGCTCTTTGACGGCTGGAATATTCTTATTGACCCGTACTGCTGCTGAAGGTGTGCGGGTCTATGCGGTGTCGATTGTGATTGCCATCGCATTAGGAACCGGGGAAGTAGCTTCTATCGCCATCATTTGTATATTGACGCTTATCTATACATTCGAAGGAGGCCTGGCAGCGGTCATCTGGACTGATGTAGTGCAGACCGTGATTTACGTCGGCGGAACGTTAGTGGGACTTTGGACAATTCTTCATCTTGTGCCCGGAGGATGGACCGCGATCCATGCGGCGGCAGCCAGCGCCAGCAAGTTGCAGGTGTTTAATTTCAAACCCAACTTCTGGATGCCTTATACGTTCTGGGCGGGCGTAATTGGAGGAGCGTTTTTTATCACGGCAAGTCACGGCACGGACCAACTGATTGTGCAGCGTTTGCTGGCAGCCCGAAGTCAGAAACAATCGATGACAGCTTTGCTTTCCAGCGGCGTGGCTATCTTCTTCCAGTTTGCTTTATTCCTGATGGTCGGCGTGATGCTGTGGGCTTATTATCGCCTACCCTCAGCTGCCTTCGGCAAACCAGACCGCATCTACCCCACATTCATCGTCAAACAGATGCCGCACGGAATCTCCGGACTGCTGATCGCCGCGATTCTGGCAGCGGCTATGTCGAATCTAAGCGCCGCACTCAACTCTCTGTCGTCAAGTGCGACCCTCGACTTCTACATGCGCCTGCGGCCGCAAGCAAACGAGCAGAAACGAATGCAGCTTTCGCGTCTGGCCACTATCTTCTTTGCCATCGTACTGTTCGCGTTAGCGGTTCTTTCGCTTCATCGGGCGGGACGCGTAGTTGAAGTAGGATTGCAGATAGCATCTGTAGCCTACGGCGCGCTGCTCGGGGTTTTTTTGCTCGGCGTCTTGACCAAACGAGCAAACCAGCGCGGAGCAATGATCGGCATGTTGTTCGGCTTCGGCACGGAGTTGTATTTGTGGCGCGCGCTGGTCCCCTGGACATGGTGGGTGGTGATCGGGACCGGGGTGACATTTGCGATCGGCTATATGTGTAGCTTACTTTTGGTGAGCGAAGAAAGAAAAGGCTTCTAACTTAATATTAGCGCCCCCAAAATGCGGGAATTGACTCGCCAAACTGCCACTCGCCCTGAACTTGCCCGTGAACTGGGGGTCAGCCACGCCTCCGCCATTGTGGTGGGAACCATCATTGGCAGCGGAATTTTCTTGGTTCCGGCGGAGATGATGCAGGCCGTAGGCTCGGCCAAACTCGTCTATCTTGCATGGCTGGTCGGCGGGCTGCTGTCGTTTTTCGGCGCGCTGACTTACGCCGAGCTTGGCGCGATGAAACCGCAGGCCGGCGGCGAATATGTCTACGTACGCGACGCCTACGGTCCTCTGGCCGGCTTCCTCTATGGCTGGACCTGGTTTGTGATCGCAAAGCCTGCGTCAGTGGCTACCGTCGCGACCGGACTTGTGCGCATTCTAGGTACGTTCTCTGCGTTTTCTTTTTTTTCCGACAACATTTTTTCTTCAAAAGTATCGCCTCATTTGTTCTCCGTCACCTGGGGACAGCTCGTGGCTATTGCAGCGGCACTTTTTATTTCTGGGTTGAACTATCTGGGAGTAAAAAAAGCCGGGGAATTCCAACTCGTTTTCACAGTACTAAAAGTTGCCATCATTCTTGGAATCGTGATCGTTTGTTTCAGCGCTGGCGACGCGCCCGGGCGTGGATGGAACAACTTCGCTGGAACATTCGCGGGAGCGACCCGCGGCATCACAGGTTTCATGGCGGCGCTGGTTGCCGCTCTCTGGGCCTATGACGGATGGAACGACCTGAATATGGTAGGCGGCGAAATAAAGACGCCGGGGCGAACTATTCCGATTGCACTGATCGCTGGCGTGGCCACGGTCGGAGTGCTCTATGTGCTGGTGAATGCGGGCGTGCAGTACGTGTTACCTGCGAGTGTGATCGCTACCTCGCAACGGCCGGCCTCTGACGCGGTTGCATTGATCATTGGACACAAGGGAGCGGCCATCGTTTCCCTCGGGATGGCGGTTTCCATGCTGGTCACGCTAAATGGAACCATCATGAGCGGAGCGCGAGTGCCCTTCGCTATGGCTCGCGACGGATATTTTTTCCGCACGCTCGCCGAGGTGCATCCCCGTTTTCATACCCCGTCCGCCGCCATCGCAGTACAGGCGATATTGTCGATCATCCTCCTCCTGGTCGGAGGCAGTTTCCGCCAGTTGTTCTCTCTCGCCATTTTTGCCGAGTGGCTTTTTTACATGATTGCCGGCAGCACTATTTTTATCTTTCGATGGCGCGATTCGCAGGCTGCCCGGCCTTATCGCGTAACTGGTTACCCATTCGTTCCCGCTCTGTTTATCGTAGCCGCAGGGATTCTTCTCTATTACACCTTTCGGCAGAACTGGCCAGACTCTTTCTATGGAGTCCTGGTAATTCTCGCCGGCATACCAGTTTTCATGTGGTTCAAATGGCAACGCCTTGAGAGCGAAATGAGATGATAGGCGATAGCAGGTTCGTCCCAATCAAGATCATCGACCTGAAATCCGATATGCCGAATGTCCAGCAGGCATTGCAACGCCTCCAGCGCGAGCTGGCATTGGCGCGACAAAGCAATACCAAACTATTAAAGCTGCTGCATGGTTACGGCTCAACCGGAGCAGGTGGAGATATCCGAATCGCAGTTCAGAAGAGTTTGTTGGAAATGCTTCAAGACGGTCTTATTCATGGCTGCATTTTTGGCGAGAACTGGTCGAAGTCGGATGATTTCAGCTGGAATCTCCTGCAATCGAAGCCGGAACTCAAGAACGATTCTGATCTCGGACGGCGCAATGCAGGGATCACAATCGTTCTTCTATGAGCACGGTCACGCGATGCGAAGATCCTATGCGCCCTGCAGCCCGGTGGGAGCATCCGGAACAGCCTTAGGCGAAATCGGCTCGCTCACCACCGGTACGGCCACCAACCCAACCGGGCCCGGCGTGAACGACTGCACCGTGATGGGCTCAACCATATTCCTCAAGTAATAGCTCACCGCAACCCCGCGCTGCCAGAAGCGCGGAATCAGCAGTAATAACAACGTAAACTGGCTGACGATTACTGCGCCCACAACGCTCGCGGCCGGAACGAACTTCATCCATACCAGGATTCCGCCTCCCAGAATGATCGCGGCTACAATCGTGGCAAGAACATAGGCGCCGAGCAGGGTTCCAAGATTTCGCCACATATGCCGAAAGCCTTTGCCAATCGATCTGCGCACCGCCCGCTGGTCACTAAGGACCACATCCGCTTCGGCTAGATCGAACCAGATGCGTAGCGTCGTCATCACCAGAAAAATTACACAGAGACTCGCCAGCGAAACATAGAACGGCAACAATTCGTTGGTGCTCTCCGCCGCCTTCTTTAACAAAGGCATGCGGATACCAAAAAGCGCCCCTGCAACAATCGCGAACACAATCGCCGCCACAATCAGCAGTCGGATAAAACGCCACAAGTTCCGCCCGCAGGCGCGGAAAAAATCTTCGCGCGGCAGTCGGTAGGTGGAAGCATAACCTTGAAACACTCCGGGCAGAAACAGAGCCGTCGCCAGCAAGAAAAACAAAGCAAAATGCAAGGCAGAAGTCGCCGAAGCGTCGGTTGGACCAAATTCAGGGCGCGCAATCATTTCTACCAGGACGCCAATATCAAACCCGCGCAACAGCTTCTCCGAATAAATGCTGTGATCGAGAATTGCACCAGCCTGATGGTTGAAGGCTGCGGTCCCAAAACCCGCGATCAGCAGATTTAGCAAATAGAACCACACGATGTAGCGCTTGTTGAGACCCAGCCTACGCCACCCGTCCGCTAATAAACCCTGATTTTCTGCCATTCGCCTCTACCTCGATCCGTTTTTCCTTCGTACAATCCTGCGACTCCGACCGCGCGCTGCTTTAAACTGCCCACCACGCCAGTGCCTGCCCAACCCATTGCGTGATAAATAGCCAGTAATTCTCTACCTTGTGCACTGGTTTTTTGTTCTCTTCCTGGGTATAGCTGTTATCGAAA
>JGI12635J15846_10000128_pt1 | contig 55611 bp, 44 predicted proteins | sample BlaSpr_A8_OM2_M2_FD_15846 | JGI IMG/M metagenome (IMG submission 15846)
CACTTGCCCTTCAGGCTTTCGTCGGTCACGGTGATGAAGTCGCCGTTGTGGTAAGCATTGGCTTTGAACGGTTTGACCTGGCTGTTGATGATCGGCATTGCTATGTCCTTGTGTTGAGGTGTTGAGGTGTTGAGGCGGTTAAGGAACTCAACGAAGTATGCGGGTAATCCCGTAATTAGGAAAATCGAATGAATCAATGAGGCCGATGCGAAACGCCTATCAGGCGTCGCGCGGCGGCATTCTAGCAAGTCCGCCGGATTGAGGCATACGCATTGCGCGCCTTGAGCGGCGTCCATCACACGAACAGGAGGGTGTATGAAAATCGGCATCATTGGGGCGGGTAATATCGGGCGGGTGCTGGCGCTGCGCTGGGTCGAGCATGGGCACGAAGTGCTTATCGGCAATTCGCGAGGGCCGGATACGCTTGGCGAGGTCGCCCGCGAAACTGGCGCAAAGCCGGCCGAACTCGCGGATGTGGTCCGCGGTGCGGCCGTGATCGTGGTCACGATTCCCGAAAAGAAAGTGCTCGATCTGCCCGCGGGCTTGTTCGACGACGTGCCGGATACCACGGTTGTGATCGATACCGGCAATTATTATCCCCGCGAGCGCGACGGCCGTATCGAGGGCATCGAGTCCGGGATGATGGAAAGCGCTTGGGTTTCGCAGCAGGTTGGGCGGCCGGTGATCAAGGTGTTCAACAACATCTACGCGGATCATTTGCGCAATCTTGGCAAGCCGGAAGGCACGCCGGGGCGGATTGCGCTGCCGGTATCGGGCGATAACGCCGATGCCAAGGCAGTAGTCATTCAACTGGTCAACGAAGTGGGCTTCGATGCCGTCGATAACGGCGGTATCGACGACTCCTGGCGCCATCAGCCCGGTACGCCGGTCTACACGAAGGACTTCGACCAGGAGGGTGTGAAGGCCGCCTTGCAGAAAGCGGAGCGAACCCGCACGCCGCAGTGGACCGCCACGGACAAGAGTCCCGGCAACTTCGATCACCCGGCATGAAGCCGCGCGGCGACGGGCCCGTCAAAGCCCGCCGCCGCGTACGTCAGGCAGATGCGATCAATCCAGCGAGATGCCGTCGAAACGATGTCCGCCGAGCGGGCTGATCTCGTAACCCTTGACGTCCTTCGTCATCAGCTGAAACGCATTGGCGTGGGCGATCGGCGTGTAAGGAACCTGATCCTTGAACACGACCTGAGCCTCCTCATACAGCTTGGCGCGGGTTTTCTGGTCCGTGATCAGCCGCGCTTTGCCGAGCAGATCGTCGAATTGCTTGTTGCACCACTTCGCTACGTTGCTGCCATGCACCGCGTCGCAGCCGAGGGTCGTGCCGAGCCAGTTGTCCGGGTCGCCGTTGTCGCCCATCCAGCCGTAGAGGATGGCGTCGTGTTCGCCGCCTTCCTTCGCGCGCTTGTTATATTCGGCCCATTCGTAGGTCACGATGTTTGCCTTCACGCCGATCTTCGCCCAGTCCGACTGAATCAATTGCGCCATCAGGCGTGCGTTCGGGTTGTAACCGCGCTGCACGGGCATGGCCCATAACGTGATCGAAAAGCCGTTCGGGAAACCCGCCTGTTTCAGCAGGTCGCGTGCCTTCGCGGGATCGTAAGGCGCGTCTTTCAACGCCTTGTTATACGACCATTGCGACGGCGGCATCGGATTCGAGGCTAGGGTGGCAGCACCTTCGTAGACGCTCTTCAATATGGCGGGTTTGTCGACGGCCATGTCCAGCGCGCGCCGCACCAGCACGTTATCGAGCGGCTTGTGCGTGGTGTTGTAGCCGACATAAGCCACGTTGAAACCCACTCCCGACAGCACTGCGAGTTTCGGATTGCTGCGTGCCGTCTGGATGTCGGCGGGGCGCGGGAAGGCCGTCATCTGGCACTCGCCGCTGGCGAGTTTCTGCATGCGCACGGCGGCGTCCGGCGTGATCGCGAACACCAGTTTCGCGATATGCACGTCCTTCTTGTTCCAGAAGTCCGGATGTGCGTCATAGCGGATGGTCGCGTCTTTCTGGTAGTCGCGGAACACGAACGGCCCCGTGCCAACGGGCTTCTGGTTCAGGTCCTCTGTCTTGCCGGCCTTCAGCAGCTGGTCAGCGTATTCAGCCGAGACAATGGAGGCGAACTCCATCGCGATGTTGCGCACGAACACCACGTCCGACGTATGCAGCGTGAAGCGCACGGTGTAGTCGTCGAGCTTTTCAACCGATGCAATGTTCTTGTCATAACCGAGGTCGCTCAGATACGGGAAGCTGACCGGATGCGCCTTCTGGAACGCATTGTCCGGGTCGATCATGCGTTTGAAGGTGAAGACGACATCGTCGGCATTGAAGTCGCGCGTGGGTTTGAACCAGGGCGTGGTCTGGAACTTGACGCCGTGCCGGAGATGAAACGTGAAGGTCTTTGCATCCGCCGACTCGTCCCATGTCTCGGCGAGACCCGGCACCAGATCGAGCGAACCGCGCTTGAATTCGACGAGCGTGTCGTAGACTGCGTGCGCACCGGCATCGAAGTCCGTGCTGGTGGTGTATTGCGCTGAGTCGAAGCCCGCCGGACTGCCTTCTGAACAGAACACCAGGGTTTTGCCTGCCGCGTGGGCCGTGCCGGCGAGGACGCCGAAGGCGACAAGCACACAAGCCGCGGTGCGGGCCAGCTTGTGGGCTGGAGTGAAGAAAGAGTTGGACGGCAGGCTTTTATGTGGCATGTAAGGTCGGGAAAGGTTGACGGACGGGGCTCTAAGGCGGATAGGCGCACCTAAGTAATCGCCTACTTTACCAACCAGGGAATTTTTGACGAAGCGATACGTTCTTCTTTCGATATGCCGGAATCGACTGGATTGGCGGCAGTCCCAATCCGCCTCCCAACCCGCGGGCTGCAAATATTTCCCGGCCGTTTTAACATGTCGGACCGGGCGCTCCCGCTTCTTGCTAAAGTTGCCGATTAAATACCGGCATGCGGCTCACGCCCTCCTAGGCAGTACAAGAGAACATGAAAAACGTTTCTGATTCACCGGCAGCCACTGCCGTAGCAGCCCACGAAGAATGCGTCGAACTCGTGGCGAAGGCCACGATTCCCACGCGTTACGGCGTTTTCGAGTCGCATGTGTATCGCGTAAAGAGCACGGGCGACGAGCATCTGACGCTCGTGATGGGCGACGTCGCCCAAGGGGAGTCCGTCCTGTGCAGGCTGCATTCCGAATGTGTCACGGGCGACGTGTTCGGCTCATATCGCTGTGATTGCGGCGAGCAACTGGACCTCGCCATGCGTTATATCGCTGCTGAAAATCGCGGTATTTTGCTGTATCTGCGCGGTCATGAAGGCCGCGGTATCGGGCTGGCGAACAAGATCCGCGCGTATGCGCTGCAAGAGCAGGGCTACGACACCGTCGACGCGAACCTGCATCTCGGCTTGCCCGACGACGCACGGGAATACGATTCGGCCGCCGCCATCCTGCGCGCGCTCGACGTGCGTTCGGTACGCCTGATGAGCAACAATCCGTCGAAGTTCGACACGCTGCTCAAGCACGGCATTCCGGTGTGCGAGCGTGTGGCGCTGGCTATTCCCGTGCGCGAGGAAAACGAGCGTTACATCAAGACGAAGCAGGTTCGTTTCGGTCACTACTTCGACGAAAACGAATAACTGACCCTGCGTGGGCGTCTCAAGTTGCGTCGTGGAAAATGACGCCCACTGTATGCCGGTGCCCCGATCTCAGCCGGCTGACCCCATGCCTCAAATTCACGCGATACGCCCCGCGTGTCCCGTTCACCGGCCGGTTATGCACGGCAAAAATCACGGCGTCCCCTTGGGCTAACGGCACGACTTCGGCCCGCGATTGCATGCGCGGCCGCTGCTCGGTCATCACGAACTCTCCGCCCGTAAAGTCCCGTCCCGGCACCGACAGCAAGATTGCGAGCTGAAGCGGAAACACGTGCTCGCCGTACAGGTCCTGATGCAGGCAGTTGTAGTCGCCTTCGCCGTATTGAAGGATCAGCGGCGTTGGCCGCAACTGCCCGGCCGCATGGCATCGATCGATGAATTCGGCATGGTCCGGCGGATAACGCGTGTCGATACGCATGATCTCGTTCCATCGATTCGCGATCGGGACCAGATGCGGATAGACCACGTCGCGCAAGTTGCCGATCACCTCGGGCAACGGATAACCGTAGTACTTGTACTCACCGCGCCCGAAGCCATGTCGCGCCATGACCACGCGGCTTCGGTACAGCTCGTCGTGAGAATAGAGCGCTTTCAACGCATCGCATTCCGTGGGCGTGAGCAAATGCGCGACCGTCGCGCAGCCGAATTGATCCAGCTCCTCTTCCACCGTGTGCCAGTCGATGGCGTTCACGCGCGCTTCTATACCGGTAGCCAAGGCATCCATAAACAGCTTCTCCATGCAGGTTCGAGTGATCCAGTGTCTGCCGGTCAGCGTCTGGAAACACTCCGGATATTGCGTTCATATTGGTGACTACAGTCATCAGTCATCTGAGGAATTTTTTACTAGGCTAAAGGTAATAGTTACTTGTCACGGGGTTCCTTAGTCGATTTACGTGGTTGTACGCGGATAGCGCGGGATGTACTTTGGGCAGGTTCAGTCACTGGTGGCGAAGCGTGTGGGTATCTGTGTTCGGAGAGGTCGGGAAGAGCGCACCAGGTCGCTTGCCGGCGTGCGTTTGCTCGTTGTCGACGACGACTCCGAAACCGCGAGTGCATTTGCGGCCTTGCTGCAGCTCGAAGGCGCGCTGGTCGCCACCGCGCACAACGGCAAGCAAGCACTCGCACTGCTCGAAGGCAACCATGTGGACCTGCTGGTCTGCGACATCAGCATGCCGGGCATGGACGGCTATGAACTCATCGCTCAGGTGCGCGCAAATCCCCGGCTGGCCCAGTTGCCCGCTATCGCGTTGACAGGCTATACGGCAGGCGCCGACGATCAACGCGCACGCGCATCGGGCTTCGACCTGACGCTGACCAAGCCGGTATCGCTCGACACGCTGATTGCCGCCGCCGAGCAGGTGTTCTTCTGGCGCGGGGCGCATGCCGGCGGCACCCATGAACATGGCTGAAGGTGCAAACGCGCTATTGATGAACGGCGTCGCGCAGCGGGGTCCCGCCTCGCGTTATTGCCCGATGCCATTCTGACCAAGCGCTTTCAGCCAGCGGCTCCGGCAAGCAGCGTGCGGCAATGACGTGCGATCTGCCGTTCTTCCTGCGTCTCGATCACCTCGAATTGAACATCGAGAAATTCGAGTCCCTCGCAGATGCGTTCACGCACAGTCTGCGCATGCTCGCCGATACCCCCGGTGAACACGACCCTGTCGAGACCGCCCATCAACGCGGCATAAGCGCCGATCGTCTTGCGTACCGAGGTGCAGAAGATATCGATGGCGCGCTCCGCATCTGCGTCGTTGCGTTGCAGAAGCGTCTGCATGTCGTCGTTCGAATCGGAGAGCCCCTTGAGGCCGCTTTCGTGATTGATCAGATGTTCGAGCGCATCGGCATCCAGGGAACCGGTCCGCATGAGGTACACGAACACGCCGGGGTCGAGGTCGCCGGTGCGGGTTGCCATCGGAATGCCTCCGGTCGGCGTGAGACCCATGGTCGTATCGATGGAGCGGCCATCGCGGATCGCGCAAAGGCTGGCGCCGCTGCCAAGATGCGCGACCACGAGGCGCGGGGGAAGATCGCTGCCGAGCGTTGAGACGATGGACTCGTACGAGAGGCCGTGGAAGCCGTATCGAACGAGACCTTCGCCAGCGTAGTGTTTCGGCAGCGCGAGGTGAGTGGCCCGCGTGGGCATGGTCCGGTGGAACGCGGTGTCGAGGCAGGCGTAATGCGGCACGTTGCTAAAGATTTGCTGTGCCTGCTCGAGCAGTTCAAGCGCTTGAGGCAGATGCAACGGTGCGAATTGCACCGCATCGCGCAAGGTCTGCTTGACCTCGCTTGTGATGAGCGAGTGTGCAGTCAGATGCGGACCGCCATGCACCACACGGTGACCTACCGCGGCCAGCGGCTGATCGAGATGCTCGTGCAGCGCGTCCGCCACGCGCTGCAACGCGTCGTGTTGCGACTCCATCACGTGGCTTTGCTTCACATCGATAACACCATCCGACGAGCGCATGGTAAGCGAACCATCGTCGCGGCCGATGCCCTTTGCGCTGCCGGTCAGCCACGCGGTTTCGTCGCCACTGTCCGGCACATATACGCCGAATTTCAGCGACGACGAACCGCTGTTCAGCACCAGGATACCCAGTGTCATGGTCTCAGCCTTTCCATGCCCAGTTGCGGATTTCATCGCGGTCGATGCCTTCCGCATGCGCGTAAGCGATGCTGTCGTTGATCTGGTCCTTGAGCCAGTTCTTCGTATGCGCGCCGGTATCGCGAAGCCGTGGCACGCGATCGATCACGTCGATACACAGCGAAAAGCGGTCGACCTGATTGATGATCGCGAGTTCGAACGGTGTATTGATGTTGCCGCGTTCGCGATAGCCATGCACGTGCATGTTCTCGTGATTCGTGCGGTTGTACGTGAGCTTGTGAACCAGCGACGGATACGAGTGGAAGTTGAAGATGACCGGTTTCTCGCGGGAGAAAACGGAGTCGAAATCGCGACTGGACAACCCGTGCGGATGATCGGTGTCGGGCATCAGGCGGAACAGGTCCACCACGTTCACAAAGCGGATCTTGAGATCGGGGAAGCGTTCCTTGAGGATCTCGACCGCGGCGAGTGATTCCATTGTCGCTATATCGCCGGCACAAGCCATGACCACGTCCGGTTCGCTGTTCTGGTCCGTCGATGCCCAGTCCCAGATGCCGATACCCTTGGCGCAGTGCGCAAGCGCATGCTCCATGTCGAGGTACTGCAAGTGCGGCTGCTTGTCCGCGACGATCACGTTGATGTAGTCGCGCGAGCGCAGGCAATGATCCATTACGCTCAGCAGGCAGTTGGCATCCGGCGGCAAATAAATGCGCACGACTTCGGGACTCTTGTTCGTGACGACATCGAGAAAGCCCGGGTCCTGGTGCGTAAAACCGTTGTGATCCTGACGCCATACCAGTGAGGTAATCAGCAGGTTCACCGACGGCACCGGAGCACGCCAGTCGAGTTCCTTCTTCGCTTTCTCCAGCCACTTGGCGTGCTGGTTGAACATGGAATCGATCACGTGCACGAACGCTTCATAGGTCGCAAGCAGCCCGTGCCGGCCCGTGAGCACATACCCTTCGAACCAGCCTTCCAGCGTGTGTTCGCTGAGCATTTCCATCACGCGGCCATCAGGCGATAACGCGCCGCCGTCGCTGTCTTCCGGCTTGATCTCGGCAATCCAGCGTTTGCCCGATGCGTCATACACGCCATCGAGTTTGTTGCTGGCGGTTTCATCGGGACCGAACAGCTTGAAGGTGGTCATGTTGCGTTTGATGACGTCGCGCAGCCAGCTCGCAAGCACCGCGGTCGGCGACTGATGGGTGCTCGCGGGATCGTTGACATCGAACGCGTAGTCGCGAATGTCGGGCAGATCAAGCGAGCGCCTGAGACGGCCGCCGTTCGCATGCGGATTGGCGCTGATACGGCGGTCGCCCTTCGGCGCAATCGCACGGAGTTCTTCAATCAGCGTGCCGTTCTCATCGAAGAGTTCTTCGGGCTTGTAGCTGCGCATCCACGCTTCCACGACCTTCAGGCTCTTCGCGCTGGTCACCGGATCGAGCACCGGCACCTGATGCGCACGCCAGAAATCTTCGACCTTGTGGCCGTCGACTTCCTTCGGGCCGGTCCAGCCTTTCGGCGAACGCAACACGATCATCGGCCAGTGTGGGCGTGTCGTGTCGCCGGTAGAACGTGCATGTGCCTGAATTGCACGGATCTCGCCGATGCAAGTCTCCAGCGTCTCGGCCATCAGTTGATGCATGACGGCGGGATCGTGGCCCGACACGAAGTGAGGCATATAACCGTAGCCCGTCATCAATGCTTCGAGTTCTTTTTCGGGAATGCGCGCGAGGATGGTCGGGTTCGCGATCTTGTAGCCGTTCAGATGCAAGATGGGCAGCACTGCGCCGTCCACCACCGGGTTCAGGAACTTGTTCGAATGCCATGAGGTGGCGAGCGGACCGGTCTCGGCTTCGCCGTCGCCCACCATCACGGCCACGATCAGGTCGGGGTTGTCGAACGCCGCACCGAATCCATGCGAGAGGCTGTAGCCGAGCTCACCACCTTCGTGTATCGATCCCGGCGTTTCGGGGGTGCAATGCGAACCAATGCCGCCCGGCGATGAAAACGAACGGAACAAGCGCAGCATGCCGGTTTCGTCGGCGCTGCGATCCGGATAGACCTCGGAGTAATAACCTTCCAGGTACGAGTTGGACAAGGTTGCCGGCGCACCATGCCCTGGGCCGGAGATGAACATGACGTTCAGGTCGTCCCTCATGATCAGGCGGTTCAGGTGCACCCACGTGAACGACTGGCCGGGGTCCGATCCCCAATGTCCCAACAAACGGCGCTTGATGTGTTCCGTTTTCAGCGGTTCGCGCAGGAGGGGATTGGCGCGTAGATAGATCATGCCGACCGACAGGTAATTGCAAGCGCGCCAGTACGCGTCGATCTTGCGCAATTCGTCGGGGGAAAGGCGAGGGGAGCTGGAAGTTGCCTGTGTGTCCATGTCGTGTCCGTTGTATCCGTTGGGTGGAAGGGCGGTGTCACTCGATGCGGGTCACTGTCACTTGTGGTGAGGCATGCGTGCATTGTGCCGCGTGTGGCGGAACCACGGTCAGCTTCGACCATGACATGGATCAAAGGCAATGCTATGACTTGCCGCCGCGACGCGGGGACGTTGCATGCAGGAGCGGGTCGAAGCCGGCGGAAGGGGCTGTTTTGCGCGCGGTTTTAGCGGGTCTATTCATGCAGCGGCTTGCCGCCGACGGTACGAAGCTGCGGCGCGGCGTTCCAGTCGATCGCACTATGCGATCAAATCACCCTCACGCCGCGATCCGGTCGAACGATGCCGACCCGCCGCGCACGGATTCGAGAATGAGCGCCGCGAGCTGCTGCACCGGCGGGGTCGAGGTGGCCGACGCACGCACCAGCGACAGCGGCACCGACGGCAGCGCGGGCAATCCAATATCGCGGCCGTCGAACGCGCTCACCGAGGCGGGCAAGCCATAACGGGTGCGCACGGTAAGGCCCAATCCGGCAGCGGCGGCAGCCCACAAACCCGAGAGACTCGGGCTCGTAAAAGCCACCCGCCAAGGGATATTCGCGCGATCGAGCGCCGCGGTTGCCGCGCTGAAAAACAGGCAAGCCCGGTCGAACGCGACCAGGGGCAACGGCTCTGCCCTATCAGGATTCCACGGCAGGGTGGATGAACCGATCCAGCACATCGCAGGTTTGGCGATTTGCTCACGGCGGACGCCGTTTCGAAGCTCGGGCACCGACGTGACTGAATCGTCCCAGACCAGCGCGAGGTCGAGGTCGTTCGTATCGATGCGGCCGAGCAGTTCCGTATTGCGCGCCACCCGCGCCTCGATCCGCACCTTCGGATGCGCGCGCGAGAAACGGCCCAGGATCTCGGGCAGCATGACTTCACCAAAATCTTCCTGTAGCCCGAGCCTGATCCAGCCTTCGAGGTCGGGGCCGCGCATGGCCACGGCGGCTTCGTCGTTGAGATCGACCAGCCTGCGCGCGAACCGGAGCATGGTTTCGCCGGCTTCAGTCAACGCGAGGTTGCGCCCGGCTTTCTTGAACAGCGGCGCGCCCGATTGCTCCTCCAGTTTCTTGATCTGCGCGCTCACAGCCGACGTTGAGCGCCCGACGCGGTCCGCCGCCTTCGCGAAGCTTCCGAGCTCAATGCCGACCACGAAGGTCCGCAATGACGCGACATCGAAATTGGTTTGCGACATGGCTGATCATCCTATTTTATCGAATTGTTGTTTCGATATTACTTGATATTCAGGACGATCGTAAAGCGCGACACTGGGTCCGTCAAAAGCATTCAAGAGAGAAAAAGCATGGAAACTCAATGCGCAGTTCCCTTGCCGGCAACGGCGCGCCGCGAACTTGACGCTTCCCATCGATGGAAAGTGCTGGGCGTCGGCGTGGCCGCGAACGTCAGCTTTTCGGCAGCCGCCGCTGGCATTCCCACGACCGCAGTGTGGCTGCGGGCGGACTATCACCTCGGCAACGCAGCACTCGGGCTGGCGCTCGGCGCGATGGGGCTGGGCGTCGCGCTGTCGGAATTGCCGTGGGGCGTCGCGACCGACCGCTGGGGTGACCGGCCAATCTTGCTGACGGGATTGGCCACCACCGCTGCCGCGCTGTTCGCCATGATGCTGTTCGTCGTGCCGTCGCACGTGGCGGTCCCCGGCTTGTTGTGGCTGGTGACGTCGATGTGCCTGGTCGGGCTGGTTGGCGGAAGCGTGAACGGATCTAGCGGACGCGCGGTCATGCGCTGGTTCCAGGAAGGCGAGCGCGGCCTGGCGATGAGCATCCGGCAGACCGCCGTGCCGCTGGGCGGCGGCCTGGGCGCGTTGATCCTGCCCTGGCTTGCGTCCACGGGCGGATTTCGCTCGGTCTATGGGGTCCTGGCGGCCATGTGCGCGGTGTCGGGTCTGCTCGCGTGGCACTGGCTGCACGAGCCGCCGGAGGCACCCGTTGAGACTCATGCCGGTCCGCGTGTTCCGGCCGCGCCCGCAGTCGGTCCGCTGCGTGACCGGATGATCTGGCGCGTTGTGCTGGGCATCGCCATCTTGGGCATTCCGCAGTTCGCGGTGCTGAGCTTCGCCACGGTGTTCCTGCATGACTTCGGGCATGTCGGCATAGCAGGCATCACGGCCACGATGGTCGCGGTGCAGCTTGGCGCGATGGTCATGCGCGTGGGGAGCGGCCGGTTCACCGACAAGCGTGGCAACCGCCGTGCTTATCTGCGAGGGTCGACGCTGGTCGCGGTCGCTTCATTCGTGGTGCTGGCGGCTGCGGTGGGCTCGGGTCATCGGTTACCAGAAGCGTGGCTCATTTCTGTCGTCGTCTTTGCCGGGATCTGCGCGTCCGCGTGGCATGGCGTGGCCTACACCGAGCTCGCGACGATGGCCGGCAAGGAGCGCGCCGGCACGGCGCTCGGGATGGCGAATACGGCCGTGTATTTCGGCTTTTTCCTGACCCCGCTGTGCATTCCGCATCTGCTCGCAATCGGGTCTTGGGGCGTCGTCTGGCTTGTTGCTGCGGGTTGCGCGCTGTTCGCTTATCCGCTGTTTCCGAAGCCGGTGGCGCGGGTTGTGTGATCAGGGGGACGGCGGTTTATCGTGTCCTCCCGCCTTCGTTGGTTCCCATAGCCGGCGATACGGATCGAACCATTCGCTGGCATCTTTCAACGCCGCGGCGGCGAGCCGGCAAGGACGCCGTTGCGCGTCGCGGTCGCGCACGATTAGTCCGGCATGCTCGAGCACCCTGAGATGCTTGGACACGGCGGGCAGCGTCATGTTGAACGGCTCGGCAAGTTCCGACACCGATGCCTCGCCTCGGGCAAGCCGCGCCAGAATGGCGCGCCGGGTCGGATCGGCGAGCGCCGCGAAAGTCGAGTTGAGGAGGTCGGAAGTCACGCGGGTACCTGGCGATTCGTTGGTTCCGTTAGTGCGTTGGTTAGTGCATTAACCACCAGGTATGGTCGAAACAGACAGCCGGGATGTCAAGGTATGGAAGGGGAGGAGAGTCGTACGCGTCTGACGTGCGTGGGGTATTCGTCTACAAGTTAAAGCCTGTATTTTGCAAATACAGCTTGTACCCTGTATTTGTGGAACACAAACAAAAGCAGTAGATTTACGCGCTACGGCCTGCGCATCGATGATCCCGGGCAAGGTCCTGACGAAACCGTGGACGGAAGCCATATCTGACCGGGGAGTGCCTGCGCCGTGGACGAAAGTCTGGCGACGAGCGGCTCGGCGCGAGCCAAAAAGATCCGCGCTCAAGCGGAGAAAACGGCTTGCCGCTACTATCCCGAAGATGAAAAATCTGCCAGCCCGCGCGTCTCGGACGCTTTCAAACCCTCTCTACGATTTCGTCGAACGGCATCCGCGGCTGTTCGTCTTGTCCGGTGCGGGAATTAGTACGGAATCCGGAATACCTTGCTACCGGGACACCGAAGGGCAACGGACCGGCCGTGCACCCATCCTGCTGAAAGACTTCATGGGTTCCGAGTTCGCGCGCAAACGATATTGGGCGCGCAGCATGATCGGCTGGCCACTGGTTGCCGGCGCTGCGCCGAATGCTGCGCATGTCGCGGTGGCACGACTCGAGCGCCTGGGCATATTCGAGCGGCTTGTCACGCAGAACGTCGATGGACTGCATACGAGTGCGGGCAATACTGACGTGATCGAATTACACGGCAATATCGGCCGGGTGCGCTGCATGGAGTGCGGTAACGAGACAACCCGCGCGGTTCTCCAGCAGACACTTATCGCCGATAACCCGAGCTTCGTCGGCCTGGCCGCGCTGCCGGTGGCGGATGGTGACGCGCAACTCGAAGGTTACGACTTCAACGCTTTCCACGCGCCGTCCTGCGCGCGCTGCGGTGGTTTGCTCAAGCCGGACGTGGTGTTCTTCGGCGAAGGCGTGCCGCGAACCCGCGTGGATGCGGCGGCGGCCGCGCTCGATCAGGCCGATGCGATGCTCGTGCTCGGTTCGTCGCTGATGGTGTATTCGGGTTTTCGCTTCTGCGAGTGGGCCGCGCGCGCCGGCAAACCGATCGCGGCGGTCAATCTCGGGCGGACGCGGGCCGACGCGCTGTTGCAATTGAAAGTAGAAGCGCCGTGCGGGCCGACGCTCGATGGGCTCGCGAACGAGCTGGAGCTGGAACGAAAGGCTTAGCTGTCGAGTTCCTGCTCGCGTCTCACCCGGGCTTCCTCTTCAAGCCGGATATCCTCGATCTCCTGCATCACGCTTTCAAGATCCACTGGCGTAGTGTCGACTTCGACGTGACCCGTGAGTTTTGTATCGACGGTAAGCAGACCCGCTTCATACAGCGCCCACATTTCCTTGCCGTAGCTCGCCTTCAGCAACTCGGGCGCGAACTGGCCGAAGTAGGTCGCGAGATTATCGACGTCACGTTGCAGCATGGACGCCGCTTCGTTATTGCCGGCAGCATCAACAGCCTGCGGCAAGTCGATGATGACCGGACCGTCGGCGGCCAGCAGGATGTTGTACTCGGACAGGTCGCCGTGAATCATGCCGGCGCACAACATGCGCACGACCTGACTCAGCAGCAGTTCATGCAACTCGAGCGCGCGCGCGTGGCTCATGTCCACGTCGTTCAGACGCGGCGCGACATCGCCTGCGGCATCTACCACGAGTTCCATCAGCAACACGCCATCCGTACAGATGTACGGTTGCGGCACACGCACGCCAGCGTTGGCGAGCCGGAACAGCGCATCGACTTCGGCGTTCTGCCACGCTTCTTCCTGCATCTGGCGGCCGTAGCGCGTGCCTTTTTCCATCGCGCGCGCTTGCCGGCTGTTTTTTACCGTGCGGCCTTCGCGGTACGAAGCCGCTTGCCGGAAGCTGCGCTGCTTCGCGTCTTTATAGACCTTCGCGCAGCGCGTGGAATCGCCGCTGCGCACGACATAGACGGTCGCTTCCTTGCCGCTCATCAACTGGCCGATCACTTCGTCGATCAGACCTTCTTCCAGCAGCGGCAGCAGCCTTTTGGGAGTTTTCATACGGCCACCGCATAGAGGATGACTTCGCGGAAGCCGCAAAGGGGGTGGCAAGCGTGGAGACAGGAAATTGGAATCATGGCGGATTATAAAGGCAACGCGGATTTGCCCGGGCAGAAGCGCTTGTACGCTCAAGCGACCCTCGCGATCGGCCCGCTGAAGAAGGCGGCTTTGCGCCGGGCGCCGATGCGCGCTACCTCGTGTGAGTACATGCCGGATGCGTTGGCCTTAACCGCGTCATCGTTTCGAACACAGCGTGTGCGGGAGTAGAGCGGCACTGCGGAAATGGCGGGCTTCAGGCAGCGGGCTTTTCGCTCACGCATTCAAACCTGGCTCATACAAAGGACGAATAGAGTCATCCGACGTTCCCTCGACGGGGCTAATGATCGTCGCATCGTTTGCATAGGGATAGAAAAGCGAATTGCCAAAGTATTTCCGTGCGAATTTTTATTGCTTCCTGTGAACCAGTCATCCTGGATCGCACCCAGGCGATTCCGTCGCCGCCCCCTTTGCAGCATTGGAAATTCGGGCCAATGAACGGGTATGAGCGGATCAAAAAAATGCTTCTATTTTGATACACACCGCCTAACGGCGGAGTGTAGTATTTGTCTAATCAATCCCTTATTACAATAGATCACTGTGACAATTGAACCCTTTCAGGGTCTTTAATTGTGATTTATTAGTTAGACAATATTCTGAATTACCGATTAATAATCAGACGTTACAACGTGTTACGTCTTTTTTACTGTCTCAAAACGTTTCGTCTGTGTAACATTCATTCCGGCAAGTAGGGCAGAACATACGTTCTTTTAGTCGCGGCGTTTTGGCGTTTCATGTAAGCGACCCTGCAAAGTCCTTCCCCTTGATTCAATCGTTGCCGAGTTCCTCCAGGGCGCTTGGGGGAGAAGGTTTGCCCGGTTCAGGTCCATCGCCACGATCAGGCAGCCACTCAAATGAAATCAAATCCTTTCAGTTATTCAATTTATTCAGTTGTGCTAGCGTTGGCGGCCTGCGGCGGTGGCGGATCCAGCGATCCCGCCAGCTCAGGCTCCACCGCAGCAGCCAGCGGTGGCGGCGCAGGCACGACCGCGAGCGCGTCAAGCACGGCGTCCGGTTCAGCGGCAACCGGCTCCGCCAGCGGGTCCACCGGGACTGGCGCTACTACAGCAGCGGGTACAGCGGCAGGCACCACGGGTTCGACAGCAGCGGCGAGCCCTGCGGCAGTCGTTTCACCCTCCACGGTGGCGACCGCCGCATTGCGCATGGCGTGCGCTTCCCCGGTCACGGCCACGGGCTCGTCGGCGAGCGGCGTCATCACAGTCGATACCCCGAGCGCCGACGGCACCCGTATGTTCGCCTCGGGCAGCACGTTCCCGCTTGCGATTACCGCCAGCCCTTCGAGCGCCGATACGCTCGTGTGGGCCGTCAACGACAGCCTCGGCAACACGGTTGCCAGCGGCAGTTTCCCCACGCCAGCCGGAGCGAGCACCACGACCCTCCGTTGTACATCCACGATAGCGGGTTACTTCGCGGTATCGGCGACGCTTGCCAAGGCTGGCGGCAGTGTGCAGACAGCCGGCACGCGCCCGACCGGCTTTGCGACCTTCGGTGTCCTGCCCAACGTGACATCGAGCGTGCCCACACCGACCTATACGCATCAGGAGCAGCATCGCTTCGGCATGCAGGGTTTCAACGGCTGGACCGCGATGCTCAACGCGCTTGGCATCAGCTCGACCATCGACGACCGTGAGCTGTCCACGACGGAACCAAACGGACCGAACACCTGGACGGCGACGGCAACGACCACCGACACGGGTTATTCGTCCGGCCAGATCATGCGGCTGGTGCGGCTCGACGGCATTCCCGGATGGGACAGCTCGACGGGCGCGTACACCGACAGTTCCTATCTGCCGACGGATCAGGCGGGTTACCAGACGTACATGAGCAAGGTTGGTGCTGAAACCGAAGCGATGCGCCAGAAATACGCGCCCGGGATGGCGAACAATTACTACCAGGTGACCTGGGAGCCGGACCAGACCTGGCTGGATACAAACGCAAATTTCGTTCAGCTCTACAAGCTGGTCCATACAGGCTTGCACGCCACTGATCCGAACGCGGTTGTCATGGGTCCCACCGGCGCGTTTCCGTCGCTGACCACGCAGCGCCTCAAGACAATGGCATCGCTCGGTCTGGCCCAGTATGTTGATGGCATCGCGACGCATGGGTACTACGATGCGGGCACGTCGCCGTCGCATCCGCCGGAGCGTCTCGCGACCGATCCGAGTGCCGCCAACGCCGCGAACGCGCTGATGAACGAGATGCGCAACCTGCGCCAGGAAATGCAGGCGGATTATAAGCCGGGCATGAAGCTGTTCGTGACGGAAACGGGTATCAGCTATGACCTTGGCACGTCGTACGGTCCCAACTATCCGACGTCGAATGTCCTGTTCGCGCAAGGCGCCGTGGTGGCACGGACGCACATCATCCTGCTGGGCGAAGGGGCCGACCAGACCTATGTGTTCTACGGCGCCGATTATCCGGGCGAGCCGGGTTACGGCACTTTCTTCGATCTGAGCGATGCGCAAGGCGCCTTCGGCGCGACCAACGTGAGCCCGAAGCCCTCGGCGCTGGCGGTAGCGGCAATGACGCGCGTGCTCGACGGTACGACCACGCTCGGTCCCGTGAACGGCACGCCCTCGGGTGTCTATGCCTACGCATTCCAGCAACGCGGCACGGGTATTCCGATCACGGCGCTATGGGCCCACAACAACGCTGTGTGGAGCGCGAGCACCGGCTTCAGCCAGACCTATAGCGTCAGCTACAACCTCACGGTCGACGCTGCGGGAACGAGCGGTACGGTGCAAGTGCTGGACTGGATGGGCAACGCGTCGACGGTGGCCTACAGCAACGGCGTCGTGACACTGAACCTGACCGAGATGCCGATGTACGTGATCTCGAAGAACGCGAGCGTCGCGCAATCGAACTCGACACTGCCGCTGGGGTATCTGGGTACCTGAAGTTTCGTTATGTCCTGAATGAAAAAACGCGGCAAGCGAGGTCAACTCGCTGCCGCGTTTTTCATTGGTGCTCCGGCTTCAGCTTCCGAGTGCCGGGTCCGACATGCTGCTCTTGCCTGTTTCCACGTGTCCTGCGAGACGCCGCTTGAACGTGCTGTCCGAGTCGATGGTGATGCTCAGGTCGTACCAGCCATACGACGCGCGCAAGTCGAGATAAAGGTTTTCAGTGTCGCCGCCTCGCACCTGGCGCGTGATGACCGTGCCGGGCGTGTAAGCGTTCGACACGCTGAACGTGCAGCGTGACGTGCCCAAGTTCTTCAATCGCACTTGCAGGTTGCCGTTGGCAACGTCGTAACCCTCGACCACTTCCGGCAGCGCCTGCTTGTCGCTCCACCAGTGCTGCTGGACGGCCGTACCGGTAAAACGGCGCAGGAAGCCGTTCGGACCGTATACGATGAAGTCGTACGTATTGGTCGCGCTCAGCGGGAATTGATCGTGCAGGCGTTTGCCGGCTTCGACCGTATAGCAGCTTGGTGCGGTCGTGCTATTTGCCGTGTACACGAGGAACGTTGCGCCGGCATCGCCTGTGTTGATGAAGTCGAAGGTGACCCCGTTGCCCGAATTCGTGTGCGCGTGAACGAAGAATTCATAAGGCAGCGCACGGGCGGGGCGCACGCCGGGTTCCTGTTTCGGCAGGGCCTGGGCCGTGGGCGGAACCGGCACATAGTTGGGATGACGAACCTTTTGCACCGGGGCGTAACCGCTCGTATCCGGCAAGGCGGGAACGGTGGCATTGGGGTTCTTGAAATTGAACGCGGACGTCAGGTCGCCGCAGATCGCCCGGCGCCACGGCGTGATGTTCGACTCGGTAACGTTTGGCCCCGAGCCGAAACGCTTTTCGATAAATTGAATCACCGAGGTGTGGTCGAAGAGTTCCGAGCACACGTAACCGCCTTTCGACCAGGGCGAGACCACCAGCATCGGTACGCGGGTTCCAAGACCGTACGGGCCTGCCTGATAGCTGCTGCTGCCCGGGAAGATTTCATTGACAGTGCTGACCGTCGATTTCCCGTTAGCGGCAGACGACGGCGGGAACGGCGGCACGACGTGATCGAAGAAACCATCGTTTTCGTCGTAGTTGATCAGCAGTACCGTCTTGCTCCATACCGCCGGATTCGACGTGAGGATCTGCAGCACCTGATCGACGTACCACGCGCCGTAGTTAGCCGGCCAGTTCGGGTGTTCGGAGAACGCTTCGGGAGCGACGATCCACGAGACCTGCGGCAGCGCGTTGTTCTGCACGTCGCGTTTGAGGATGTCGAAATAACTGTCGCCGGCCAGTGCGTTCGTGCCGGTGCGCGCCTTGTCATACAGCGGGTTGCCGGGCTGCGCATTGCGATACTGATTCAGATACAGCAGCGAGTTGTCGCCATAGTTGCCGATGTACGCGTCGTTGGTCCAGCCCCACGCGCCTTGTGCGTTGAGCCCAGTGCCGATGTCCTGATAGATCTTCCATGAAATACCCGCGCTTTCGAGCACTTCGGGATACGACGACCAGCTGTAGCCAACCTCGGCGTTGTCGATCACCGGTCCGCCGCCGTTGCCGTCGTTGCCCACCCAGCCGGTCCACATGTAGTAGCGGTTCGGGTCCGTCGATGAGTTGATCGAGCAGTGGTAAGCGTCGCAAATGGTGAAGGCGTCGGCGAGCTGGTAGTGGAACGGAATATCCTGGCGCGTGAGATACGCCATCGTCGTCGTGCCTTTGTAGGGCACCCACTGATCGTAACGGCCCTGGTCGTATGCACCCTTGCCCGAGGTCCAGTCGTGTGGCAGATCCTGGATGAACTGGTTGCCGAGATCGGACGCGCCCGGGTGGAACGGCAGCAGTTCGCCGAGTCCGCCGGCGAGCGGCTGGTTGAAGACCGGCTGGCCGTTCGGAAGCTGCACGGCGCGGGTGTCGCCAAAACCGCGTACGCCCTGAAGCGTGCCGAAGTAATGATCGAAGGAGCGGTTTTCCTGCATCAGCACGACGATGTGCTCGACGTCCTTGATACTGCCGTGCTGGTTGTTAGCGGGTATCGCGAGTGCGTTGCGGATGCCAGCCGGCACGATGCCCAGTGCGGTGGCGGAACCGGCGGCCTGTGCGGCAGCCCTGAGAAAGTCACGTCGGCTTTTTAAGGTCATGGGTCTTTGTCGGTCGTGGGGGGAAGGCTTGATCGCGCTCGCCGGTCGCTTTCGGGTCATTCAGCCGCGTGTATGAGAGGCGGCAACAGGGGATCGGAAGCGGCGGCGGGCGGGGTTTCTTGCGTGAGACTGGACGTCGATGTTGCCGGCTGGGTTTGCTGCAAGGCCCAGCGTTGGATGTCCGATGATCCCGGTAAAGCGGACGCATCGGTTTGCTGCATGGAAGAGGGCGACGAAGAGGCTGTGGAGGCTATGGACTGCGAAGTCGTGGATGCCGCGGGCTGGTCGTGGTCACCGCACGCGGCTAGCATCGTGCACGCGAGCATCGCGCCGTACATCCAGTCGATACTGATTAGTCTGCTGAGCACAGCGTCCTCTGGACGGATTGCGAGTCGACGCCACGCGCATGTGGATGGTGTCGGGAAAGGGCAACCCAGAGGATAGAAATTACACGTGTAGGATTTATTAAATAAAGCAAATAACTTCGCGAACGTAATGAATAAGTAATAAGTAAGCGAAATGAATCTATAGATAAAGACGCCGGTCATTCGGCAATCAGGGACGACATCCTGCCTCGCCGCGCTTGCCCATCGACGTTGCGTTGTCTAATGTTTGTCGAACACCGTGACTTCGCAAAAGCCGGTTATATGAAAAATTCGTTAAAGCTTACGATTTACATGCCGTAAAGGAGAGGGTTATGGCGGCTGATTGCCTGCCATCAGATGTCCCGCAACGGCGACTCCTGCGTGCTCGATCAAGGAACGCCGGCCGGACCATAAAAACATTGTTGCGGTCCGGTCGCGTCAGATCGTGCTTTCAGCGCGCTCCTCGCCAGCCGGACGACACAGGGAGAACACGATGTTCACCGATACGGCGCAGCGGGTCTTGCAACTGAGCGACTATGCCGGGCGCCTTGCCGCCGCACGTGACCGGAGCTACAGGCTCGCGCGCGACGTCGAGAAGTCGCAGGCCGCGCTGAATGTGGTGGCGCAGGATCCCGCAAGCGATGCCGCCCTCTGCCAGTACGCGGCCGATGCCCTGGAATCGTTGTGCGAGAACCTGGTGCGGCTGTGTGCGCTAACCGATCAGGCGTCGGCGAATGCCGGAGCGCTCGCAGCCTTGCCCCTGAAATTCTTCTCCGATAACGACGGCGCTGCCGCTGAACTCGACGCCGCGGTGCTGTCGCTCGCCGACGCCACCTCGACCGCCGAAACCCAGCTTGCCGAGCTCGCCCAGGTCGTGGCGGAGGCGTGCGGGGCCGTCGATGAAATGCGGCGGCCTGCTCAAATCGGGTAACCCCCGAAATACGCGGGTGGAACTCGCGGTCGGGCCGTTGTTTGCCTGCGTGCAGGCGGCGCGTGAACTGGCACGGGAGACCGCACGCGGCAATCGCGGGCGGACTCGTTGCTGCTCGCTAGCGCTTAGCGTGCGCAATCAAGCCACCGCTGCCGCTATGCGCTGTCTCATCGATTCATCCGGATAACTACCGAATCCGGCGCGCACGTTGTCCTGCATATATTCAGGCCGTCCGGTGCCGGGAATCACGCACGTCACCGCCGGATGCGCGAGCACGAACTTGAGCAGGAGTTGCGCCCAGGTCGTGCAGCCGATCACCTTGCTCCACGCGGGCACGGGCTGACCCTTGAGTTTGCCAAGTAAGCCGCCACCGCCGAACGGCTGGTTCACGATCACGCCAATCCCGCGTTCCCTCGCAAGCGGCAGCAAGCGTTGCTCGGCCGCGCGGTCATCGGCGGCGTAGTTGATCTGAACGAAATCGAGTGTCTCCGAGCGCATCACGGCTTCCACCTCGGCGAATGCGCCCGACGTGTAATGCGTTATGCCGAGATAGCGAATCCGGCCCTGCGCTTTCCATTCACGCAAGGTGGCGAGCTGCGTGCGCCAGTCGAGCAGATTGTGAATCTGCATCAGGTCGATACGGGGTTGCTGAAAACGCCGCATCGATTCTTCCATTTGTGCGATGCCCGCGTCGCGGCCTTCAGTCCATACCTTGGTCGCGACAAACGCGCGGCCGTGGCCGCCGATGCGCGTCAGCACCGCTCCTGCGACAGCTTCCGATGATCCATACATCGGCGATGAATCGATTACCGAGCCGCCGTTGTCGAACAGGATGCGCAGGACCTCGGCGAGCGCGGCTTGCGCTTGTGGGTTGTCGCCGACGTCGAAGGTGCGCCAGGTGCCGCAGCCGACAACCGGCAGCGGTTCGCCCGTGGACGGAATAGGGCGCGCGTTCATGTGCGGCAGCGGCGCGTTGATGGAAGACGTTTGTGCGAAGCCTGCCCGCAGGCTCAAAGGCAACAGCGTGCCGCTGGCGGCAAGGAGCAGGAGGCGCCGACGGCGGGCGTCGGCGGAAGTGGGGCGCATGAAAAGCCTCGCCATGACGGATCAGCTCACAGCATAGGCGAAGTCACGAAGACGCGTAGTTGCCGCGCTAACCGTCTCTCAAGGCTCTTGCGTCAGCACCTGCAAGCGGGGCGCAAGGGTGGTCAGCAGGAGTTCTTCCAGTGGCATCGGCTCGGCGAAGTAATAGCCTTGCGCTTGCGCGGCACCCATCTCGCGCAGCGCTGCCAGCGTTTCAGCGTCCTCCACGCCTTCGGCCACGAGCGTCAGGTCCAGCGACTCCGCCATCCGCACGATTGCCCGTACGATCGCGCTGCTGCGCGGACTGGTGGTCAGTTCGAAGATGAACGACTGGTCGATTTTCAGGCCGCTGAAGCGGTACTGATGCACATAACTCAGCGAGGAAAATCCCGCGCCGAAGTCATCGAGCACGACCGACATGCCGTGATCGGCGAGACGCTGCATCGAACGCCTTGCCAGATCCGGCTCGGCGACCAGCGCGCCTTCCGTGAGCTCGAGGCAGATCCGCGACGGCGCGACGCCGTGGCGCGAGAGCAGGGCGAGGACGTCGTCGGCGAATTCCGGGCGCGTCATGCTGTAGCTCGAACAGTTCACATGCACGGGCGGCCAGTCCGCGTGCTCCGGCTTCGCGAGGATGGCCGCGACACGCGTGAGCATGTACAGATCGAGCCGCCCGATCAGGCGCAAGCCTTCCACCGCCGGGAGGAATTGCCCTGGCCCGATCACGCGGCCATCGGGCTGGCGCCAGCGAATCAACGCTTCGAGCGCGACGAGCTGGTCGCTGTTCACGCAGACGATAGGCTGAAAATACGGCACCAGTTCGTCGTCGCGTTTGAGCGCATTACGCAACGCTCCTTCGCGTTCGACCTGATCCGACACCTCGAGCCGCAGCGCATGATTGAATACGACGAAACTATCGCGGCCACCGTTCTTCACGCGATACATAGCGGTATCGGCGTCGCGCAGCAGATCGGCCGGCTCGTTATGAAACTGGCTATCCGGACTCACGATGCCGATGCTGCACGACGAAAACACCACGTGGTCGTCTATATGGAACGGCAGGTCGAATGCCGCCAGGATCCGTTCCGCGATAGCCACGGCCGTATCCAGCGGCGCGCCCGGCGACAGCACGGCGAATTCATCGCCGCCGAGGCGCGCGAGCAAATCGTTGTCGCGCAGGCAGCTACGCAGGCGGCCCGCCGCCTGCACCAGCAGCAGGTCGCCGAAATGATGGCCGAGGCTATCGTTCACCACTTTGAATCGGTCGAGATCGATAAACATCACGGCCAGTTGCTGACCTTCGCCGTGATGATCGAGCCACGCTTCCTGCAGCCGCTGCAACAAGTGGCTGCGATTCGGCAGGCCGGTCAGCGCGTCGTGCGAATTCTCGTGCTGCAGCTGCGCGTTGGCCTGGTCGAGCTCGCGGGTGCGGTCTTGCACACGTTCCTCGAGTTCCAGGTTGGCCGCATGCAGTGCTTCGGCGGCGCTGCGTCGTGAGAGGGCGGTATCGATATGGCGCGACACGAACGTCAGCAGTTCCTGGTCGCGCAACGAGTAACGCACCTGCGTGGAATAGCTTTGTACGGCAAGCACGCCACGCACGACGTCGCCGTCGAAGAGCGGAATGCCCAGCCACGAGCGCAGCTTGATGCTCTCGCCCGCGCGTTCGATCTCACCCGTCTCTACCAGCCGCGTGGCTTCGGCGAGGTCGATCAGACACGGTCGGCGCTGCCTGATCACGTACTCTGTCAGGCCACGCTGGTTGCGTCGAGGCGTGGGATGAGTGTTCAGCCGTTCATCGACGTAATACGGGAAGGACACCGTCTCCGTCGTGCTGTCGACCAGCGCGATGTAGAAGTTTTGCGCATACAGCAACTCGCCGACAATGCCATGCAGGCTGCGGAAAAACTCCATCATGTCGCCGTGCCGGCTCGACAGCTCGGCGATCTGGAACAACGCGCCCTGCAGATGTTCGGCACGCTTGCGTTCTGCGATCTCCTGCCGCAACGCCTGGTTCAGTTCGGATAACTCAGCAGTCCGGCGCGATACCGTTTCTTCCAGATCGGCGCGATGCAGGATCCGGTCTAGCGCCATGGCCACATGCCGGGCGACGACCAGGAAAAGCGCGCGATCCTCCACGCTGTAGACGCGCGAGACGTCGTAGACCTGCATGGCAATCATGCCGAAGACTTCGTCGGACGCATTCTTGAGCGGGGCGCCCATCCAGAATTCCGGGCGATCCCCCATGCAATAGAAACGGCCTTCCTGCTCGGCAGCGCGGATGCCGGCGGCGTCGATGAGAAGCGGCTGGCCCGTGGTCAGCACCTGCCCGGTCAGCGACAGCCGCGACGGATCGAGCGTGTCGTAGGTCGCTGTTTCGCGCGCGCAGGTATCGATCACATCGACGTAATACGGGTACGTGATCTTGCCGCTCGATGGGTCGTAAAGCGCGAGATAGAAGTTCTCTGCGTCGATGAGCGTGGCGAGTTGCTGGTGCACGCCGAGCAGGAACGCCGATCGTTCGCGCATGGAGCTGGCGAGATAAGCGATTTCGTAGAGCACGCGCTGGGTGTTTTGCGCGCGCGCCAAGGCGTCGGTTTGCAGGGCTTCGCCCAGGCTGCGGGCGAGGTTGGCAAGCGTGGGATTTCCCGCGTGAGTGGCGGGCGCGAGCAGCCAGCCCAGGATGCTTTCGCCGCTTCCCGTCGGCCAGAGACACAGGCGATGGGTCGTGCAAAAGGCATGGAAGGTGTCGGCGGTGAGAAGGGCGGGCCACACTTCTGCCGCGTCGCCCTGAGACGCNAGATGCAGGTCCTCGCCGACCTGATACCANGCCCAGGCGTTTGTATCGACTTGCGCGCGGGCATTGCGCAACAGCACATCNATCGCACTGTCCGCGACTGTCCACCTCGCCGGTTCAGCGGCCGCGCGCGCGACGGCCGCAGCGGTTTCATCGCTGCTGTCGTCGGCTATCGGCCTGGCATGGTTTGCGGGAAGGACGTTCATCGGCGCTCCGAGCCGAAGGATGCCCCGGCTCCTGATTCAATCTCGTTCGATGTCGATGCTATTGACCATTCATCCTGACACTGGAGGGATTGAAACGAGCCCGCTCCTTCGTTTGTGCGTGTGTACGCGTCTGATTGTTATAACGGCAGCGCAGCTTCGGGCTTGAGGGCTTTCCGTAAGCAATCAGCCCGTCTCACCCTTACCGGGCGTTTTTGGCGCGACGCGTGACAAGGATCTTTCATGCGCCCGACGAACCACATACCGTCGCGGGTCCCGACGCCATTGAACGCCGCTCCACTGCGACGGAAACACCCAGCAGCACGATACCACCGCATGCGAGCAGCGCACCCGTCCAGCCCGTGGCCTCGAGTCCGAAGCCCATCGCGACGACCACACCGCCCGCCCATGCACCCAGGGCGTTCGCAATGTTGAAGGCCGAATGATTGAGCGCGGCGGCCACGGTCTGCGCGTCGCCGGCCACATCCATCAGGCGTGTCTGCACGGCCGGCACCACGGCGATGCCGAGTCCCATCGCGAACAGGTTGAGCGTCGCGGTCCATTCGTTCGCCGAAGAATACGCAAAAGCAGCCAGCGCGGCGGCGTTCCAGATCAGCATGCCGAAGATGGTCCAGAGCCGCGACTTGTCGGCCAGCACGCCGCCGATCAGACTGCCCGCCGTCATGCCGACACCCAGTGCGCCGAGCAGCAGCGGTACGCGCCAGGGCGCCACGTGGGTCACGTTCAGCAGCGTCGGCGTGATGTAGGTGTACACCGCAAACAGGCCGCCGAAGCCGACCGCGATCACCGACAGCGTCAGCCAGACTTGCAGGCGCCTGAACACGCCGAGTTCGCGCCGCGGCGTGGCGCCGCCGGCGTGAATTGGCGGGAGAAAGATGCGCACGCCAATCATCGTAAGAATGCCGAGCGTGCCGACCAGCAGGAAATCTGAGCGCCAGCCGAGCCATTGCCCGAGCCAGGTTGCTAGCGGTACGCCAAAAATATTGGCGATCGTCAGGCCCAGCATCACGCGTCCCACTGCTCGCGCTCGCCGGTCGGGCGGCACAAGCGACGCCGCCGTCAAAGCCGCCACCCCGAAATACGCGCCATGCGGCACGCCGGAAATAAAGCGCGCGATCAGCAGCATGGGGTAATTCGGCGCGAGCGCGCTCAGCAGATTACCGAAGGCGAACATCAGCATCAGGCCGATCAACATCGCGCGGCGCGGGATCTTCGCGAAGAAAATGGTGATGAGCGGTGCGCCGATTACCACGCCGAGCGCATACGCGCTGATGATGTGGCCCATGGTGGGCAGCGACGTATCGAGGCCGTTCGCGATGACGGGCAGGATCGTCATGGACGCGAATTCGCCGGTGCCGATAGCCAGGCCGCCGACGGCGAGCGCGAGTTCGGCGGGACCCGCTCCANAGGGCGCGATCACGCGCGTGAGCGGGTCATTGGGGACATCGATAATGGACATTTGGGAAAAATTGTGGGTTTTTGGCGGAGCGCAATGCAGCATTATCGCGAAAGAATAAGTCTTCCGCATCCACGAAGGCCCGAACGGGCGTGCTGAACTGGGTTGATGCGCTACCGTAGCCGCTAGTCGTGCGTGAGTGTTCCGTGGGAGGACTCACCCTCGCTTTCGCCGTGCCCGCCTGCTGAGAAACGTTCGCGGTAAGCCTGCGGTGTGACCCCCGTCGAACGCAGGAAGCTGCGCCGCATGGTTTCCTCCGATCCGAACCCGCAACGCGCGGCCACGCGCTTGACCGGAAACGATGTATCGCCCAGCAGGCGACGCGCTGCTTCCAGGCGCAATTGATCGATGGCGCGCGCCGGCGTGACCCCCGTTTGCGCACGATAGTGCCGCACGAAGCTGCGCTCGCTCATGCCGGCGCGTTCTGCCAGTGTCGCGATCGACAGGTCGGCTGCCATGTTTTCCGCTATCCACGCGTGCAGATCGCCGAACCGGTCACCCGCTTTCTGAAGCGACAGCGTCGCGCTGAACTGCGCCTGGCCGCCCGGCCGCTTCAGGAACACCACGAGTTCGCGCGCCACGTCGAGCGCGAGCGCGCGCCCGAGATCGTCCTCGACCAGTGCGAGCGCGAGATCGATGCCGGCTGTCACGCCCGCCGATGTCCAGATCGAGCCGTCGCGAATAAAAATGGGCGCGGGATCGACGCGAACCGCCGGATAACGGTGCCCGAGCTGTTCGCAATGTGCCCAGTGCGTGACCGCGCGGCGCTCGTCGAGCAAGCCGGCAGCCGCGAGCAGAAACGCGCCCGTGCACACCGACGCAACTCGCCGGCACTGTGACGCGCGCTCCCTGACCCAGGCCACTTGCGCCACATCTTTCGATGCCGCATGCACGCCGCGTCCGCCCGCAATGATCAGCGTATCCGTCGCCTGGTCCGCAGTCGGCAAGGGCTGGGCGAACAGGCCGAGACCCGCCGTGCTCTGGATTTCCCCCGCGGCTGTGGCGACCACGCGCGCCGTATAGGGCGCACTTGCGCCGCTTGCCAGGGAGAGTTCGTTGGCGGACGCGAAAACCTGAAGCGGCCCGGAAACGTCGAGCAACTGGACGTCTGGAAACGCGAGGATATCGATACGGCGAGGCGTGTCATTCATGGCTCATGATTCGATTGGCGTGAAACGAGGGTTGATTGAAGATTACGCCAAAGCGTAGCGGGGTATCGTCGGCACGTCTACTTCCTTTTAAGGCTCATCACCATGACATTGCATATCGGTTTCCTCGTCTTCCCGCGCGTGCAGCAACTCGACCTGACCGGCCCGCACGACGTCTTCGCGATGGTCCCGGGCGCGACCGTTCACCTGATCGGAAAAACACTCGATCCGGTCAAGGCGAGCAGTGGCCTGGTGTTGACGCCCACCATCACGTTCGCCGATTGCCCGGCGCTTGACGTGTTGTGCGTGCCGGGTGGGGTGGGCGTCGGCGACTTGATGGAGGACGACGCCGCGCTCGATTTCATCAAGCGGCAGGCTGGGGACGCGCGCTTCGTCACGTCGGTCTGCACCGGTTCGCTGGTCCTCGGAGCGGCCGGTTTGCTGCGCGGCCGGCGCGCGACCACGCACTGGGCGTTCCATCATTTGCTCGAACGGTTCGGGGCAATCCCCGTGAAAGAGCGCGTGGTTCAGGACGGCAATCTGATGACGGGCGGCGGTGTGACGGCGGGCATCGATTTTGCGCTGACGCTTCTCACCGGTTTGATCGGCGAAACAGAAGCGCAGGCAATTCAACTTCAACTGGAATATGCGCCCGCTCCGCCCTTTAATTCAGGTACACCCGATACTGCACCGAAGGCGGTAGTGAATCTGGTGTGGAGTCGCGGTGAAGCGGGGCGTGCTCAACGCACATCAATAGTTGAACGTGCTGCGGCGCGATTGAATTCGTAGCAGACCTGGCGCAGTGCCGACGCGGGTGACTCGGATCGACGGGCCTGGTTCTTACAGGAGGCGGGTGTCATGTCATGCGCTCGGGTTCGTTCGATCACCGTCCTGGCCTCGCTCGGCATAGTGTTGGGCGCGACTCCTGAGTCATTTGCTCAAAGCGCGGATGCGACCCCGGCCGCGCCACCGTCGACGCCGGCGTTGACGTCCAAACAGGCGCAGAAAGCACAGCGCAAGGCCGAGAGAAAAGCGGCGCGCGCGAAGAATTCGGCCGAACTGGGGCAACTGGAGAAGAACGGGTATAACCCGGCGGCGGATCGTAACGACTACCCGGATAACTTGCGCAAAGCGGAAGACAAGGCGAACGGGCAATGAGTGCGGGGTAGTGGTTGTTGCTTGAAGCGGAGACGGACCCGTCTCCGTTTCAAGCCTCGATGCAGTTCAATGTGCTTCGCCGCGACCGGCCGGGCGAATCGGCGCGTTGTTGTCGAGCGCCTTGGGCTCCGGCGGCGCCACGTCCGCAGTCTGAGCGTACTGGAATGCCGCGATGGGGTCCCGCACCTCTTGCACCACGCGTGTTTCGTGAACATCGCGGGTTTCATGAGTCACGCGCGGTGCAAGAGGCGCGCGCGTGAGCGGATTCGCAATCATGTGCGGTGCGCTGCTGCCCGTTGTCGCCGTGCTGCCAGTGCTTGCAACCGTGGCCGTGGCCGTGCGCGGGACCGGTTCGGCCTCGCGGATCGGCGCTGGATGAGTGACAGCGCCCGGCGTGGTGGCCGCTGTCTGAGCCGCCGCGCTTTCGGCGGCCTTCTTTGCCTCAGCTACTTTGATAGCGACATGCTTGAGAAATGCGCGCGAGTCGGTGTAGCTCGAATCGATGGCAAGCGCGTCCTTCGCGTAGCGCCGTGCGCATCGCCATGAAGCTGTCGCGTCGCATGCGCGGGCGTGTTGCATCGCGGCATCGCGTGCGCCTTCGCGTTGGGCCAGGTCGTCACGGAGCCGCTGCACGTCGGGGCTATTGACCTGATTCGCGGGCACGTTGACCAGGTTCTTGCGTGCGGCGCTCAGGTCGCCCGTGGCCAATGCAAGGCGTGTGAAGTAGAGGCTTTCGCCCGGGCTGCCCAAGGGCGGACGCTCCGTGGCAATGAGCGGCGAGACGGGTGGTAACGACAGCTTCGGCAATTCCTTTGCAACGGGCGTGGATGGTTGCGGCGCGTGGCTGGCAATGGGGACGTCGGCGATAGCGGCAGGGCTGGGCGCGGGCGGTATGGCTGCGAGCTTGACTGCGGCGGGTGAGGGGGGTGTGTTGGTTGCGGGCGTCGGGTTGAGCGCGGTCATGGCGCTCTTCGGGGCCGGCGCAGTGATTGTGTTCTGCGCGATCGTGACGGTCGCTGCGGGCGTTGAGTTCTTCGATGGTGCTGCTGTTACCCGGCTTTGCGCGATCGTTACGGGCGTTGAGCTCTTCGATGTTGTTGCCGTTACCGAGCTTTGTGCGGTCGTGACAGGCGTCGAGCTTTTCGATGTTGTTGCTGTTACGGGGCTTTGTGGGGTCGTGACGGGCGTCGAGCTCTTCGATGTTGCTGCTGTTACGGTGCTTTGCGCGGCCGTGATGGGCGTTGAGTTCTTCGAAGCTGTTGCCGTTACCGGGGTTTGCGTGGTCGCCGCGGGCGTCGGGCCGGGTGGGTTTGGGGAGCCCTGTGAAACCGGTCCGGTAGCCGGGTTCAGTGCGACCGTTGAACTTGCCGTGCGCATGGAGGCAATGGCATTCGTTACGTTCCTCGTAATCGCCGCGATCATCGCCATTGCGGGATTCGGTGCGTGTGTCGGTGTCGCTGTAATCGAGCTCGCGGGATTCGCGGCCGCAATGACCGTGGTTGTGCTTGCCGGGGTTGCTGCCGCAATGGCAGTCGTCGTGCTTGCGGGGAGGGCTGCCGCAACGACGGTCGTCGTGCTTGCCGGTGCAGCGGCATTCTCAGGTGCTACCGGAACGAAGGCAGGCGTCTTCGCGGGCTCCGGTAGTGCAGCCAGCCGCTGAACCACGGGCGACCTCAGGCCGGGGGCATAAGTCAGCGCTAGCGCTATGGCAAGCAGCCCGCCGCTCGCCACGCCGAATGCCACGCGCCTGGCGATCCGCGCGCGTGCACGCGCTATATTCATCGCCGCGTCGACTTCCTCGGGCACACTCGGATACGGCACGAGCATGCGCCCCGGCATCAGCATGACGCTGCTGTTATTGAAGCCCACGGAGTTCAGTGCGCGCATTTCACGCGACTGATTTGTGCCGCAATGCGGGCATTCTTCTTCGCCGTGGGTCAGCGCATTGCCGCAGCGAAGACAAGCCGCGTAAAGGACAGGCGTGCGAAAAGATAACAGGTTCATGCCGAACCCCTCGGGCAGGTGTCGATGCCGGCTCATGATGCGGCCGGATCGTTCGTATAAGAATAGTGCAATTAATTCAGAAGTTAGTACCACGGTATGTTTTGTAGACCGCATTGATGCATATCGGCGACACTTCTTCGCGCCCGCATCACGCCGCATGGGGCTTCGCTCGTTGCGCTTGTCCGAATCTGACTTGGGTGTGGCGGATAACAGCGGAGATCAAGCTCAGTCTCTCAAATGGCCGAGGCGGCGCACCAGGAAACCGTGCACCACCTCACATCAATCTACGGCAGGGAAGTGCCACACGTAGGCAACGTCGCCTGACAGCGTGAACGTACCCACGCTCGTGCCAACCGACTTGCGGTAGGTGACTTCAAAACCATCGGTCGTCAGCGTGCCCAAGTTCGCATAGGTCGTGTTCACATAGGCGATCGTCCCGTCCGGGTTGCGAATGACGGTGGCCGGGTTGTTCGCATTCACCTCGTCCTGGATAAGACCTGTGCCGATCGCGTTATTGATCTTGATCTGATCTTGTAGAAGTCGAAGCCGAAGTCGATCGTCGCATCCGGTGCGCGTTCAGGCTGCAGGTTCGGATTGCCGTTAGTCAACTCGCTGATGGACTGCGGCACACCGGGCTGAAACGGATCGAGCGGATCGGATGCAGTCTGGATGGACAGCGTCTTCGACTGCGCGTTTTCGACCAGCGTTAATGCACGGAAGCCGCGGCTATACGAGCTGTACATCGTCAACATCGAGACCGGCCGGTAACGAAGCGCGAAGTGCAGCGAGAACGCGTCGCCGAAATCGCTTAGTGGCCTTAACGATTTGACTGACTGAACGTCAGGTTGCGGATGATAGGTATGTCGACCTGGTAGCAGACTGCCGCGATATTGCGTTCACCAGCCACCTGTTGCAACGCAGATGGCGAAATGAGCCCATCGGGTTCTCGGCACCCGCGCCGATAAACTTATGGTCATAGCAGGCGAGCTCGCAGTCCGGCCAGTAGACAACTGGCAGTCCCAGAAGATTTCCTTCACATAACAGAATTTTTCCATTCAACCGGGCTTAACTTCCAATACTCCACAGAATGCGAATTTATTATGGTTTATAACAGGATGTTATGAGGCGGCAAACATAAACTCCGTAGAATGCGGATTATGAATACTTCATAACAGGATATTATGTGACAGCCCAAGTGAATTCTATGAGCACTAATTACCGAGCGTCCTGCAAACCAAAGCAGGCTATTATCGAAGTCGTTGGCTATATGTAATTATTTAGAATATTTATTGTAATTTTATAAACGACGTATCAAGAATATGTATTTAGAGTGTCGTAAATACCGCTAAAGAGATTTTCGAACGCTGTTTCCATTTTTTATTTTCTCGCCTTCGACGCTGGCCTCTGGTCGGTGCTCGATCATCACGTCAGACGTACTGTCCGAGATGCGCCCCGGGCTCGCGCAACCGTCGCAAAGGCTTGCCCAGCGGGCTTTCGCGCCGTGCACCACCCGCCATCCGTCGACAGCTCATGGCGTGCGATGGAAAGCCGCAATAGCAGCCGCATCCCAATTGTCGGGCTGCCAAAGGCGCGCGCGTATCCGTTCGAACATCCGCTTATTCTTTTAAAACGACGCAAGTACAGCATTGGTTAGAGTGTTCTCTCTAAATTTAGTATGCTGCCGTCAAATAAAGTTTGACCGTGCATTTTTTGTCCTGCTATCGTCGCATCCCATGAAACGCCGGTGACAATCGCGCAAAAAGTTCAGGAGCGCGTAGCGCGCTTCGTTCAAATTGTCTCCAGGTGTTAATGCCAGACCGAAATGAGCGAGTCGAATTTAATCTATCGTAGTTTCTACTTGGATGATCGTTCGGCGGGTGTGAAGTACCGCTGAGGCGTCTCACAGCCGTATCCGTGTCATCGCATCAGGTTTGCGCGCTGCAGCATAAATTCGGAGTGCAAATCAAGGGTCGGAGCGAAGGAAGCGGTTGTCCGAAGTGAACGTTGGTTGCCGTATGGAAGCGCACTGCAGTTACAGAAATGGACGGTTCACGCCGGAGGAGTAAAGGTGGGTACGAAAGTCGAAGGGCAATTTCCGGCAGCAACGGCCCGTATGGAGAGGCCAGGACGCCCGCGTGAGTTTGGGCGCAAGCAGCAAAACCCAGTACGCCGCTTCGGCGGTATCGCGGTTGTTCTGCTCCTGCACATCGTGCTGATCTATGCACTCATCAACGGCCTTGCCACCAAGGTCGTACAGGTCATCCAGCATCCTATCGAAACGAAGATCATCGAGCCGGTGAAGCCGCCTCCGCCGCCGCCGTTGCCCACCGTGCAATTGCCACCGCCGAAGTTCGCACCGCCGCCACCGCCGTTCGTGCCGCCGCCGGAAGTGCAGGTGCAAACGCCGCCCCAGCCGACCATCACGCACCAAGCCGCGCCGGTCGTGTCGGCACCCGCCGTGGCGCCGCCCGCCCCGCCGGCACCTCCCGCGCCGAGCAAGCCCGTGAGCGTCGAAGTCGGGGTTGTATGCCCGAACTCGGATCAGATCCGTTCGTCGATTCGCTACCCGAAGGAAGCGCAGGAGAACAACGTGACGGGTGATGTGCTGATTGAATTCGTAGTCGACGCGCAGGGCCATATTACGAATGAACGCGTTGCCAAGTCTGCAGACGATTCCTCACTCGATCGCGCGGCGTTCAACGCGGTCAAGCAGTTCACGTGCGTTTCCCAAGGCCAACCTGTCCGTGTGCAAGTTCCGTTCTCGTTTAACCTGAACTGAAACACACTGGCTGTTCGGTACCGGTAGCGATTTATCAGTCTTGGTTTAGAAGTTGTACTAATGAACTTGGAGCAGGCATGAAAAAGCGTACTCTCGCCGCATTGGCGGCAACCATGTTGTTCGCCGTAACCACGGTGGATACCTTTGTGGCACCGCACATGGCCCACGCGCAAGCTAGTGACGCGACCGCGTCGGCTGCCGCCACTGCCACCGCCGCACCGCAAACGGCCGGCTCGGCCACAGACGAAGCGGTACCGCCGCCGGCACCGGCCACGTCCGAAACCGTCAACAACCCGTACGGTCTCGGCGCACTCTGGAAGAACGGTGACTTTGTTGCACGCTTCGTGCTAATTCTGCTGGTGCTCATGTCGATGGGCAGCTGGTACATCATGATCACCAAGTTTTTCGAGCAGTTCCGTGCCAACCGTCGTGCCAAGAGCGCCGACGAGCAGCTGTGGACCGCGCCGTCGCTAGTCGAAGGTGCGAAGATGCTCGACGAAGCTTCGCCGTTCCGCTTCATCGCCGAGACCGCCATCGAGGCGGGCGAACATCACGACGAAGCACTGCTCGAAGCCGTCGACCGCAACACGTGGATCGACGCCTCAGTTGATCGTGCCATCACCAACGTATCGAATCGTCTGCAGGACGGTCTGGCTTTCCTCGGCACAGTCGGCTCGACAGCGCCGTTCGTCGGTCTGTTCGGTACGGTGTGGGGGATTTATCACGCGCTGACGGCAATCGGTATCGCCGGCCAGGCTTCGATCGACAAGGTCGCGGGTCCGGTGGGTGAAGCGCTGATCATGACCGCGATCGGTCTCGCAGTGGCCGTGCCGGCGGTGCTCGGCTACAACTTCCTGGTTCGCCGCAACAAGTCTGTGATGGAGCGTGTTCGTGCGTTCGGCGCACAACTGCACACCGTCCTGCTCGCCGGCAGCAGGCGCTCTGCGCGCGCTACGGCTCGCGAAGCAGCGCTGGCCCAATAAGCGGAGTTCGTCATGGCTATGAGCGTTGGGCAAGATGATGACGACGAGGTCATCTCCAGTATCAACACCACACCGCTCGTCGATGTGATGCTGGTCCTGCTGATCATCTTTCTGATCACGATTCCGGTGGTGACGCATACGGTGCCGGTGCAACTGCCGAAGGAGACGATCCAGCCGCTGCAGACCACACCCAAAAGTATCGTCATTGCGGTCAACCGCGACGGCGATTTCTTCTGGAACGAGAAGCTGGTGGATGGGCCAACGCTGCTGGCACGTCTGAAAACCGTGTCGGTCATGACGCCACAACCGGAAGTGCACGTTCGTGGTGACCAGAGCGCGCGTTATGAATTCATCGGCCGGGTCATTACCGAGTGCGAGCGTGCCGGTATTGCCAAGGTTTCGTTTATTACTGAGCCGCCTGCGCGCGGCGGCTAGCTTTGCATGGGATCGGACTAAGCGCTAAAGCGCCAACTCCGATCGACAGGAGACAACCATGGGAATGAACGTATCGTCGGGCGGTGGCAGCGCTGAACCGGATGTGATGGTCGATATCAACACCACGCCGCTGATTGACGTGATGCTGGTGTTGCTGATCATGCTGATCATCACGATTCCGATCCAGACGCACGCCATCAAGATGAACTTGCCGGTCGGCAATCCGCCGCCGCCGATCACGCAGCCGGAAGTGGTGCAGATCGATATCGACTTCGACGGCACCACGACCTGGAACGGCCAGCCGGTGCCGGACCGTGCGGCGCTCGAATCCAGGCTTGCACAGGTGGCCGCCGAGCCGGTGCAGGCGGAAATCCATCTGCGGCCTAACAAGCTGGTGCCGTATAAGGATGTCGCGGTGGTCATGGCGTCCGCTCAACGACTGGGTGCGACGAAAATCGGCCTGATCGGCAATGAGCAGTACATGCAATAGGGAAGTGGAATGCTAACGATCCATCAACGCTTCAAAAGCGCCGTCATTGCGGCCGCTATCGGAGGACTGTCCGCGCTCGTCGGGCTGCCGGTCACGTCTCATGCCGCGGACACCTTGCGGCCGGATGTGTCGAAGCCGCTGAACGCCGCGCAGGATCTGTATCGCGCGCACAAGTATAAGGACGCATTGACGAAGATCGATCAGGCAGCTGCCGTGCCGGGCAAGACTCCGTATGAAAGCTTCATGGTCGAAGAGATGCGCGGCGCTGCAGCTGCGGCGGCGGGCGACAACGCTGTGGCTGCCCAGGCCTATGAAACGTTGCTGAGCTCAGGGCGCCTGAGCGGCGCCGACGAACAACGCACCACGGCGGCGCTCGCAGGCATCTACTTCGAGCAAAAGAACTACGCGCAGGCTATCAAGGTCGCGCAGCGCTATCAGAAGTCAGGCGGCAGCGATCCCGATATGCGCACTTTGCTTGTGCAGTCTTACTACCTTTCGAACGACTGCGGCAATGTGGTGAGCCTGCTCAAGCCTGTGGTCGATGCGCAAGTGCGTGCCGCCCATGCGCCCGACGAGTCGCAACTGCAATTGCTCGGCACGTGCGCGCAGCGTGTAAAAGATGACACGACGTACCGCAGCGCGCTCGAAAGACTGGTCGCCTATCACCCGAAGCAGTCTTACTGGGACGATCTGTTTCAATCGATCCGCACGAAGCCGGGCTATTCGTCGGTGCTCGATATCGACACCTATCGGCTGCGTCGCGCGACCGGTTCGCTCACTACCGTCGACGATTACATGGAGATGACCCAGCTCGCGATCGTGGCCGGTACCACGGCCGAGGGCAAGCAGGCGATCGATCAGGGGTTCGCATCAGGCGTTCTGGGCCACGATGCACAGGCGGATCGCGAAAAGCGGTTGCAGGCACTAGCCGCGAAGCGGGCGCAAGCGCCGGCTGATCCGGCGAACCCTGTAGCGCCGGTCGACGTCGGCTTCAACCAGGTCTTCGCGGGGCAAACCAAGCAGGGTCTTGCAGCAATGGAGGCTGCGATCGCGAAGGGTGGGCTCGATCACCCTGACCAGGCGCAGCTGCATCTCGGCGTGGCCTACTACGTGGCAGGCGACAAAGCTCGCGCAGTGCAAACCTTCCGTGCGGTGAAAGGCTCCGACGGTTCGGCCGACCTCGCCCGATTGTGGGTGATGGTGGCGTCGAAGTAACGGCATCCCGGGTCCAGCATGTCCCATCCTGCGAAGTGCCGCCGAGCTATGCGTGCATCGAACCGGGCGGCACATGCTCGCCGTATGGAACGCAGATCTTCGACAGTAGACGGGGTTGGTTGCGTATGCAACCATCGCCAGGTTTTAGGCAAGTGCGAAAGTATCCCGACGATCGCATTGATTGAACCACCCATCGCGGCAACTAACCGGGCATATGGCACGTGTCTTAGGGAGGATGTTGCATCCGATAAAACATAGTTTGGTATACAAACTAATTTTGACACGGGATTCTGTCTTGCTATGGTTTTGCCACTCGATAACAAGGCACAGGTTGCAGTTTCCATAGGGAGCAAAATTCGCGCGCTTCGTCAACGGTTCAAGCGCACGCTGGATGAAGTGGCGACGAGTGCGGGGATTTCGAAGCCCTTTTTATCGCAGGTGGAACGAGGTCATGCAACGCCTTCTATTACATCGCTAGTTGGCATTGCGCGAGCGCTAGGCGTCACGGTGCAGTACTTCGTTGATACGCCAACCGAAGACAAGTCAGTGCGTAGAGGAAGTGACCTGAGGTACTTCGGGTTCGACGGAACCGCAAATCTTTTTGGACGGCTGACGAACTTGTCGGTCGGCGGAAAGCTGGAAGCGATTCTCGTCAGGATGCCGGTGGGACAGAACCCATCGGAAGTCACGACGCATGCAGGGGAAGAGTTTTTGTACGTGATGAGCGGCCATCTATCGCTCACGTTAGAAGGTACAACGTTCGTATTGCAGGCAGGTGACACCGCGCATTTCGAGTCCACCGTGCCTCACGCCTGGTGCAATACCGCTCGCGAAGAAGCGGTGGTTATATGGGTGGGCACGCCAAGATTGTTCTAGGTGCTTTTGCTCCGTGCTTTCGTTAAAAACACTAGCTCAGTATTTGTAAGCAATACTTATTGTCTAATGTAAGGTTGGTCTGATGGAGGGGCGTTGTCCGTCCATCACGCAAAGTAGTGGAAGTGAAAAAAATTAGAAAGCGCTGCGTAGTTAATTTGTAATAAATAAGTAGTCCGATATTGAGGTATATGAAGCGTCCCGTCTTCCTGTCTGTATTTGCAATTGGTGCGCTATTGACCCGTTTGCCGGGCAGTAGGAGCGCGGGTCGGCTTTAACGGAGCGCGGCGCAAGAACGCCGTATATCGAGTGGAGAGGTCCACAAGACCTCTCTTCACACACAGCTGTGGCCTTACTTACGAGCGGGAAGGGGAAAAATGAAACAAAGGGCATTGGCGCAGGCCATCAAAAGAATAGTCTGGGCTGAACTAGCATTGTCAGCCGCAATCGCCGTACCGGCGTTTGCGCAAAGCCAGCCGGCCACTACTGGTACGGCGGCGGGCGCGACGACAACGGAAAGCACGCCGGCAGCAGCGGCGGCGCCGGCATCGGGCACCGCCGCAACACCGTCCGCGGACAACAACACCGCGACACCGACTGCTGAAAAGGGCGTCCAGCAAATCAAGAAATTTGAAGTGACCGGGTCGCTGATCCGCAGCGCCGACAAGGTCGGCTTCAATGCGGTTCAGACGATTACGCAGAAAGATATTGTGAACAGCGGCGCCACGACCGTCGCCGATTTTCTGCGCACGACCTCAGCCAACTCGGCGAATAGCTGGAGCGAAGGCCAGTCCGGCAACTTTGCCGCAGGCGCTGCGGGTATCGCTCTGCGCGGCCTCAGCGAAAAGTACACGCTCGTGTTGGTAGATGGACAGCGCGTTGCGCCGTTCGCGTTCTTCTCGAACAGCGTCGACTCCTTCTTCGACCTGAACACGCTGCCGCTGAACTCCATCGATCGCATCGAAATCGTGAAGGCCGGTGCCGTGTCGCAATACGGCTCGGACGCCATCGCGGGCGTGGTCAACATCATCACGAAGCACGACTTCCAGGGGCTGCAACTCGACGGCAGCTACGGCAGCGCCATCAGCCAAGGCGGCGGCGCGGGCACGACCAAATTCGGCGTGCTCGCCGGCTTTGGCGATCTCAACGCCGATCGCTTCAACGTGACGGCCGCCGCGAGCTACTACAAGTCGAACGGCTTCACGCTCGCTGACCGCGACGCGACGAGCGCTCAGGATTTCACCAATCAGCCGGGCGGCCATTCGTTGCTCGCGCCGTCGTACTGGAATATGCCCGACGGCAGCGTGCAGGCATTGAACGGCTGTGCGAACGGCGGATCCGTTCATCCCGCAGGCACCAACTCGCTGACATCGGGATTGCCGGGCACGGTCTGCGCCTTCAACTCCGCAGAAAGCACGTCTATCGCGCCGATGACCGAGCGTTTGAACGCGAAGCTTCACGCTGATTTCAAGATCAACGATACGACGACGGCGTTCGGGGACTTCCTGATCAGCAGCAACAAGACCACCACCAACGACGGTCTGTGGAACAACGTTGTCGGCAATCCGCAGGTCCCCGCACTCGTGTGGAATCCGCAGACCAAGCTGCTTTCGCCGTTCAACTTCACTGTGCCGGCGAGCAATCCGTACAATCCGTTCGGGGTAGCCACGCCGCTCACGTATGCTTTCCCGAACGCGGTAGCGGAAGACACGTATTCCACCTACTGGCGCGCGTCAACGGGCATCAAGGGTTCGTTCAACCTGCCGAACGGCGAGTGGGATTGGGCGACGTCGGTCAGTCACTCGCAAAGCACGGTTTCGAACACCTATACGAACCAGCTCAACACCGCGGCACTGACCAATATTTATCAGAACGGGACGTTCGATTTCTCGAATCCCGCGGCTACGCCGAACGGCCTCAATGGGCTGTACATGGACGCGAACAACCTGGCTATCTCGAAGCTCGATACCGTTGACGCGACGCTGTCCACGTCAGACCTCTTCAGTCTGCCGGCGGGCGATGTGGGTCTCGGCTTCGGTGCACAGTTCACGCACCAGAGCGAAGTGATGAACCCGGGTTACGCATTCGAACAGGGCCTGGTCATCAGCCCGAATCTCCAGACGGTGAACGGCCAGCGCAACGTGGCCGCTGTGTACTACCAGGTGGACATTCCGATTGTGCGCGCGCTGACGTTCAGCCAGTCGGGCCGTTATGACCACTACAGCGATGTCGGCGGTGCGTTCTCGCCGCGCTTCGCGTTGCGCTATCAGCCGGTTCAGGCGCTCACGATGTACACCTCGTACAACCGCGGCTTCCGTGCGCCGACGTTCGTTGAGAACAGCAAGTCGCAAACGATGGGTATTCAGGTGGACCAGGCCACCGGCCAGAACTACACGTCGATCACGGAGGGTAATCCGGCCCTGGCAGCCGAGCGCACGCGTAACCTCACCATCGGCTTCCAGCTGTCGCCCACCCGTACGACCGATGTCGGTTTGGATTGGTACAAGATTCGTGTCGATAACGTGATCGGCCAGGGCTCGCCTTCCCAGGTTGTCACCGACCCGGTAACGGGCGCCCTCCTGTACAAGGTCATCCCGTACCAAAACCTCGGCTATCTCGACACGAACGGTTTCGAAGGCACGTTCCGCCAGTCGCTGCCGACGAAGACCGGGACGTTCACCTTGTCCGCAGACTGGGCTTACGTGAACAGCTTCAAGCTCGGCACCCCGGGTGCGTCACCGATTAATGGTGCGGGTAACGACTACACCCTCACACAGCCGTTCGGCGGCAGCTTCCCGCGCTGGAAAGGCAATACCACCCTGGACTGGGCGTACAACAAGTTTGACGCAGCGTTGACCTGGCAGTTCACAGGTCCGTATGCGCAGAATCTGAATCCCGCCGGGCCATCCCACGTGGGATCGTACAGCCAGTTCAACCTGATGATGACGTACACGGGCTTCAAGCACTGGACGATCTTCGGCGGCATCGACAACATCTTCAACCGTGCACCGCCATACGATCCAATCTTTGCAAACGGCACGCTGGATCAGAATGGCTACGACCAGTCGTTGTACACGAACGTTGGCCGCTTCGCGCAGGTCGGCGCAACGTACAAGTTCTGATGCCGCTGTAGTCTATTTGTCTGATGAAGAGGTCGCTCCGGAACGTGTTATGCGGCGCTGGAGCGACCTTGTTTTCGGAATCCCGGCACCTTCGATTCAATCATCGATTTTTCGAAGCATTACCGCATGACGTGCTCAAGGCTGCAGTCAATGTCGAGCGCGGAAGTAACGAATACCAGGAGTTTCCAGATGTTTTTCGCACCACTTCCTTATCCCGCAACCCGTCTTCGGCGTGCGTCGGCGGCACTCGCTTTGGGCGGTTTCATGCTTGCCGGCGCGGTGCAGGCGGCTATCGTTCCACCCGGCGTGCAGCTCGCCGCGAAGCAGGAACTGGTGCGCAACAACGGCACGGAAGTCGAGACGCTCGATCCGAACGTGGCGGAGTCTGTGCCGGCCAATACCGTAGCGCGCGATCTGTTCGAAGGGTTGACTGCGACGCGCGCTGACGGCGAGACCGTCCCCGGCGTCGCGGAAAAGTGGGAAATGAAGGACCCCACCACGTGGGTGTTTCATCTGCGAAAGAATGCGAAGTGGTCTAACGGCGAGCCGGTTGTCGCCGGTGACTTTGTCTACGGATGCCAGCGTCTCGTCGATCCAAAAACGGCTTCGCCGTACGCAACCACCTACGGCATGTTCCTGCTGAACGGAGCAGACATCGTTGCAGGCAAGAAACCGGTTGCGTCGCTTGGCGTGAGCGCACCCGACCCGCATACGGTCGAAATCAAGACGCCCTATCCGGTGCCGTTCCTGCCCGACCTGATGTCGAATACGAACCTTGGGCCGGTGAACAAGGCGGCCGTCGAAAAGTACGGCAAGGACTGGACCAAACCCGGCAAGCTAGTGAGCAACGGTGCGTTCATGCTGAAGGACTGGCAGGTGAACAACCGCCTTGTGCTGGAGAAAAACCCGCAGTACTGGAATGCCGCTTACGTTCAACTGAATCAGGTCACGTACCTGCCTGTGGAAGACGAAAACACGGACGTGGATCTGTACAAGTCCGGCGGTGACGACTGGGTGAACCAGCTTCCCTCGGGCACCTATGCCCGCTACAAACAGGAGTACCCGAACGAGATGCGCGCGGCACCCATGCTCGGCTTGCGTTATTACTCGTTCAACAACAAAGACCCGCTCCTGAAGGACGTGCGTGTGCGCAAGGCGCTGTCCATGGTCATCGACCGGGACATCCTGGCGCAGCGTGTGACTGCCGACGGCCAGATCCCGGCGTATGGCGTGATCGTGAAGGGCGTGAAGGGCGCCGACGTCAGTGCGTACGACTGGGCCTCGTGGCCAATGGCGAGGCGCGTGGACGAAGCGAAAAAGCTGCTGGCCGAGGCGGGCGTGAAACCCGGCACCAAGTTGCAGTTCGCCACCAACACGAGTGAGTATCACAAGAAGATGGCGATCTTCGCGGCTTCCGAATGGAAGACGAAACTGGGCCTGGATACTGAAATCCAGACGATGGAATTCAAGGTGNTGCTCAAGAAGCGGCACGANGGCGACTACCAGATCGCACGCAACGGCTGGGTGGCGGATTACAACGACGCAAGCACCTTCCTCACGCTGGTTCAATGCGGTTCGGAGCAGAACGACAACCAGGCGTGCAACCCCAAGGCCGATGCCCTGATGCACCAGGCGTCCAACTCCACGGACCCGGCTACGCGTCAGACATTGCAGACCGAAGCGGCCAAGGTGGCAATGGAAGATTACCCGATGCTGCCGCTGTTGCAATACACCCTGGTGCGGCTGGTGAAGAGTTATGTGGGCGGATATTCGACGAAAAATCCGATGGACCACTATCGCAGCGAAGACATGTACATCATCAAGCATTGAACGCTGCGCTTGGCCCGGCTTCTCGACCTGCGCTCGGCGAGGGTCCAACGCCGCGTTCTTATCCGAACGTACGCGCCCGTTTCATTCTTCAGGTTTTGTCATGAACGAACCGCATCATCCCCTGAAAGGCGCGTTGTGGGCGCCGGCACATTCGGAATATCGGCCAACGCCGATGGGCGTGTTTATCGCCGCCGCGCTGGTTAACGCTGCCGGCAAGCGACGATGAATAGAGGCTGCATCACGCTGGGATTTGCCGCATTGCTCGTTGCATCGCAAGCGTTCGCGAGGCCGTCGATCGCGCAATACGACGAGCCGAAGTATCCGGCGAACTTCACGCACTTCGACTATGCGGACCCGGACGCGCCAACTAACGGCGACATGAATTTCCAGAACTACGACGAACTGCAAAGCTACGATTCGATGAACCCCTTCCTGGTCCGCGGCGCACCGGCGCCCGACCTGAAGAACCTGATGTTTGACACGCTGATGCAGCGAAGCTGGGACGAACTGGCATCGGAGTATCCATTGATTGCGGACGACGTGGAGGTCGCACCGGACGGCAAGTCGGCCACGTTCCGTATCAATCCCAAGGCGCGTTTTTCCAATGGCGACCCGATCACCGCCGCCGATGTGGAGTATTCATACGACACGTTGTCCAGCCATCAGGTTTCGCCGATCTACAACTCGCAGTTCGCTAACATCAGCCGCGCGAGCGTGGTCGATCGCTTGACGGTGCGCTTCGATTTCAAGGAAGCGCGCCGCGATGCACCGCTGATAGCCGGTGACCTGCCGGTTTTCTCGCCGAAGTGGGGCATGGAAGCGGACGGCACGCGGCCGCCGTTCGATCAGATATCGGATGTGCCGCCGCTGGCAAGCGGTCCTTACCTGATCGAGCAGCGCAAGAACGACAAGCAGATCACCTACAGGCGCACCCCGGATTATTGGGCCGCCGACCTGCCGTCGCGACGCGGCATGTACCGCTTCCAGCGCATCACGTTCCGGCTCTTCACGGATCACTACACCTCGCTGGAAGATTTCAAGGCGGGACACACGGATATGCGCGTGGAGTATTCATCTTCGACCTGGGCGCGCAAGTACGTCGGCAAGAACTTCAGCAATGGGTCGCTCAAAAAAGGCGAGTTCCCCGATGGCCCGGCGCAGATGCAGGGCCTGATTTTCAATACCCGCAAGCCGCTGTTCTCGGACGCTCGCGTGCGTCGGGCGCTGACGCTCGCTTTTGACTACGACTGGCTGAACCGGCTGGCTTTCCACGGTCAATATCGCCGCACGGGAAGTTACTTCCAGGACTCCCCGTTCGGCGCGACAGGTGTGCCGGATGCGAAAGAGTTGAAGCTGCTCGAACCATATCGGGCGACGCTTCCTGCCTCCGTGTTCGGCCCGATGCTGAAGCAGCCGGATACCGTGCCTCCGCATTCGTTGCGTGACAATTTGCGTGAAGCCCAGTCGCTCCTGAATGCCGCGGGCTGGCAGTATCGTGACGGTGCGTTGCGCAACGCCAGTGGCACGCCGATGACCATCGAGATCATGGACGACCAACCCGGCATGGACGGGGTCATCTTGCCATACATCCAGCAGTTGCAGACGCTCGGTGTGCAGGCGCACCTGCGAGAACTTGACAGCGCGTTGTACGAGAAGCGCATGGATGCGTTCGACTTCGACATGACCACGTATATCTACGCACCGGTCACTATTCCGGGCGGCGAACTGACGCGCCGCTTTGGCAGCACGGCAGCCTCGCAGACGGGCTCGGAGAATTTTCCGGGTGTCCGTTCGAAAGCCGCCGACGCAATGATCGACGCTGCGTTGAAAGCGCAGACACTCAGCGATCTCGAGACCGCCACGCGCGCGCTCGATCGCATCCTGATCAATGGGTATTACATTGTGCCGGAGTACTACGCGCCGAATACGCGCGTGGGATATCGGGCGCGAATGAGTTTTCCACGGGTCTCGCCGCTTTCTTACTATGCGGAGGACTGGCTGGTCGACTACTGGTTCGTGAAGGCGCCGTCCGCCGCCGCTGCTTCAACACACTGAGATTGCCATGGCCGCTTATATCCTCAGACGCCTGTTGCTGATGATCCCCACGTTGATCGGCGTGGTCACGTTGACTTTCGTCGTGACGCAGTTCGTGCCGGGTGGACCGGTCGAGCAGATCCTGATCCAGATGCGCCACGGCGGAAGCCAGGGCGAGGCGGGCGGGGCCGGCGGGTATCACGGCAGCCAGGGAGTCGACCCGCAGCAGGTCGAGCAACTCAAGAAGCAATTCGGCTTCGACAAGCCGCCGCTCGTGCGCTACGTGAGCATGCTCAGAAACTACGCGAGCTTCAATCTCGGCCAGTCGTATTACCAGCATCAAAGTGTCTGGGCGCTGATCCGTTCGAAGTTGCCCGTGTCCATCACGCTGGGGCTCTGGACCGTGCTGCTGACCTACCTCATTGCGGTGCCGCTGGGGATCTCGAAGGCCGTGCGAAACGGCTCCCGCTTCGATACCGCCACGAGCGTGCTCGTGCTGACCGGTTACGCCATCCCCGGTTTCGTGCTTGGCGTGCTTCTGCTGATGTTGTTTGGCGGCGGCACGCTGTGGCAGGTGTTCCCCATGCGCGGTCTTACCTCCGACGACTTCGACCAGCTCAGTATGACGGGCAAGGTACTCGACTACCTGTGGCACATCGCGCTGCCGGTGACCGCTGCGGTGGTCGGCAACTTTGCGATTATCACGATTCTCACGAAGAACACGTTCCTCGAAGAGATCAGCCGACAATACGTGCTGACTGCGCGCGCGAAGGGCGCGCCGCAACGCGATGTGCTCTGGAAGCATGTCCTGCGCAACGCGATGATTCCGCTCCTGACCGGACTGCCGGCGGCGTTTGTCGGTGCGTTCCTCAACGGCAACCTGCTGATCGAGACGCTGTTTTCACTCAATGGCATGGGCCAGCTTTCCTACGACTCGGTGATCCGGCGTGACTATCCCGTCGTGCTCGGTTCGCTTTATCTGTTCACCCTGATTGGTCTTGTGACCAAGCTTATTGCGGACGTCTGTTATGTCCTCGTCGACCCCCGTATCCAGTTCGACCGGCTGGACCGGTGAGAGCGTGAATGTGTCCGTGAGTCCAGCCATGACCGTGCCCGTGAGCGCCCCCGTACCGCCGCCGTCGGAGTCGCCCGGCCGGCGCGTGTGGCTGCGTTTCAAGGCGCAACGCTTAGGCTATTGGAGCACGATCGTGTTCGTGGCGTTGTTCGTCATCAGCCTGCTGGGCGAGGTGCTGGCGAACGACAAGCCGCTCCTGATCCGCTACGAGGGGCATTATTATTTCCCGATCGTGAAGGACTATTCGGAGAAGGTATTCGGCGGCGATTTCCCGGCGCGTGCGAACTATCTCGACCCGTATATTCGCGACCGGCTGGAATCGAAGGGTAACTTCGCGATCTATCCGCCGAATCATTTCCACTACGATACGGTCGACTATTTCGCGACCACACCCAATCCCGCGCCGCCCTCGGCCGCCAACTGGATCGGGACGGACCAGTTCGGTCGCGACGTCCTTTCGCGCTTGCTGTACGGCTTCCGGCTCTCTGTCCTCATGGCGCTCGCACTCACGGTCTCCGGCGTCTTCCTGGGCGTCCTGACGGGCGCCGTGCAGGGGTTTTATGGCGGCCGCACCGACTTGATCGGCCAGCGCCTGATCGAGATCTGGAGTTCGATGCCCGACCTGTACCTGCTGATCATCTTCGCGTCGATCTTCGAACCGACCTTGTGGCTCTTGTTCATCCTGCTCTCGGCGTTCGGATGGCTCACGCTGTCGGACTACGTGCGCGCCGAGTTCCTGCGCAATCGTTCGCTCGATTACGTGCGCGCGGCACGCACAATGGGTTTGTCGAACTGGCAGATCATGTGGCGTCATGTGTTGCCCAACAGCCTTACGCCAGTGATTACGTTTCTGCCGTTTCGCATGAGCGCGGCGATTCTCGCGCTGACCAGTCTCGACTTCCTGGGCTTGGGCGTGCCCGCGCCGACACCGAGCCTCGGCGAATTGCTCGCCGAAGGCAAAAACAATCTCGACGCGTGGTGGATCTCCGGCGCGGCGTTCGGCGGACTCGTGGTCACCTTGCTGCTGCTGACGTTCATGGGCGACGCGTTACGCACTGCACTCGATACGCGCACGCGCGGCTCGGCATTCGGAGGCGCACAGAAGTGACGCACCCTCTATTGCAACTCGACGGTTTGTCGATCGGTTTCGGCGACAAGACCGTCGTGCAGGACCTGAATCTTTCGATTGCGCGCGGCGAGCGTGTGGCGCTGGTCGGCGAATCGGGATCGGGCAAGAGCGTGACGGCGCTTTCGATTCTCGGTCTCGCGGATCAGGCATGCCAGACGGGGCGCATCCTGCTGGACGGCGACGATCTCCTGAAAAAGTCCGCGCAGCAGATGCGTGGCATCCGCGGTCGCGACGTCGCGATGGTCTTCCAGGAACCGATGACCGCGCTTAATCCGCTATTCACTATCGGTAAGCAGATCGCGGAAAGCCTGCGTCTTCACGAAGGTTTGCGGCCCAACGCGGCGCGCGAACGCGGTATTGAATTGTTGCGGCGTACCGGTATTCCCGAACCGGAACGGCGTATCGACAGCTTTCCTCATCAGCTTTCCGGCGGTCAGCGGCAACGCGCGATGATTGCGATGGCGCTGGCGTGCCGCCCGCGCTTGCTCCTCGCCGATGAACCCACCACAGCGCTTGACGTAACCGTGCGCCAGCAGATAGTGGAGTTGCTGATTGGCTTGCAGGAGCAGGAAGCGGCCGAGCGGGGCATGGCGGTGTTGCTGATCACGCACGATCTTAATCTGGTGAAGCGTTTTGCGCAGCGCGTGGCGGTGATGGAGAAGGGCGTGCTGGTGGAAACCAATACGACCGCGGAATTGTTCTCGAATCCTCAGCATCCTTACACGCGCCGGCTGCTGAACAGCGAGCCTGAACGTGCTATCGATCCGATCGCTTCGAATGCGCGGCGGCTGCTCGAAGTGCAGGGTCTGTCGGTCGATTACCGGACCTCGGCCAAGGGCTGGCGGTCGGCGTTTTCGAAGTCTTCATTCCGCGCTTTGCAGGACGTCGGCATCACACTGCGACGCGGCGAAACACTCGGCGTAGTGGGCGAATCCGGGTCGGGAAAGTCCACGCTTGCCGCTGCAATCCTGGGATTGCAGCGGCCGTCGGAAGGATCGATTCATATCGATGGACAGCCTTTGTCCACGCTCAAAAGCGCGAACTCGCGGCGAATCGTGTCGTCGCGGCTGCAGGTCGTGTTCCAGGACCCGTACGGATCGTTGTCGCCGCGCATGACGATCGAGCAGATCGTGGGTGAAGGGATCGCGTTGCATCGGCCGGAGGTGACGGCGGCCGCGCGTCGTCAACGCGTGGTGGCGCTGCTCGATGAAGTCGGCATGCCGGCCGACGTCCTGCCGCGTTATCCGCACGAGTTTTCCGGTGGCCAGCGGCAACGTATTGCGATTGCGAGAGCGCTTGCGGTGGAGCCGGAATTGCTCGTGCTCGATGAACCCACCAGTGCGCTCGATGTGTCGATACAGCAGCAGGTGCTCAACCTGCTCACGCGGCTGCAGAAAAAGTACACGCTGAGTTATCTGTTCATCACGCACGACCTTGCCGTGATGCGCGCGATGGCGCACAGGGTGGCCGTGATGAAGGCTGGGCGAATCGTGGAGATCGGCGACACGATGGACATTCTGCGAGAGCCCGCGCATCCCTATACGCAGGCATTGCTTGCGGCTTCAATGGTGGCGGGCGCGGCGGCATGAACGCGGTTTTGCCTCAAGCGCCGTTAGTTCAGGATACGGGCTCGTCGCTCTTTTCGTTCACGCTACGGTCTGCGCGCAACGCGCTAACGGGGCCGGGCTCTGGCGAATCAGGCCCCGAACCCGGCTCGGCACTCGACGCCGCGGGCTTGCCCGGGACGATCATCTTGCGCAGTTGCGGCGCGATCGACGTCGCTTCGAAACACAGCTTGATACCGAAGCGCGCGCGGTTGAGAAGGTGCGCAGTTGTCACCGCTCGCCAGAAGCGGTTCGGGTTGAAGCCGGGATAACGCGACTCCCGTTCGATCAATGCCTTGCCATCGGGCAAATGGACGAAGCAGCAGTGCTGGAACCATCGAAGGTCGCGATGCGTGTTGCCAGTCCAGTGCCGGCCGATGGCCTGGTACGCGCCCAGCTCCACGATCTGCTGCCCTTCGTCGGCGAGCGTGTTGAGCGCGGCGGAAACGAACGATTCGTCGCCATGATGCTGCAGGCGCTCGATCTCGTCGACATAACGCTCACAGTGCACGCGTGCGCGCGGCACCAGCGTCCTGAGGAACGCTGGCGTGCTGAGGAGAAACTCGCCGCCATACCAGCGTGGATTGAGCAGATGCCGGCCGGCTACGATCTCGAGATCCTTGATGACGTTGGCGCTGCCATAAGCGGGAAACACTTGATCCGAGATATCGAACGCGCCGACTCCGGCGTCGGCACAGAGCTTGAGCAACTCGTCGCCCAAAGGACGGATGGCGACAATGTCGCTATCGAGCAGCAGTAGCAGCGTGTCGGGCGAGAGCATGTTGGCCACTTGTTCCAGCAGGTCGAGCTTGAAATGCGCCCCGTAGAACGCCGTGTTCCTTGGGACGTTGATGCTGGTGAGGAGTGTGTGAACGAGCGGGCGCCGCTCTTCCGGTACGGCGGAAAAGCGTGCATTGACCGCGTCTGGAGCGTTCGTGAAGACGTTGAGCCGGGGCATGCCTGCATGAAGCAAGGTCTTGTTTAAACAAAGCGCCTGGCGGGCGTAGGACAGCGGATCTTTACTCGTGCTATTGGGACTGGCCGTTGCGTCGACATCGACAAAGACCAGCGTACAAGGAAAAATTTCCATTCTTTTGTCGTCCAGATTCTTAATCGAGAATTTGTTGCTGATTGGAATCGGGCCATTTGAATAATCAACCGTTATAAGCATCGTGGAGGATACAAATACTATGTGTCCGCCAAAATGCCGGACACGTGAGACATAGATCACGGTATTAGCGCGATTCGTTAACTCGCAATGAGGCGTGCGGATTTACATGCACGCAAGCGTGCAAGGCCCAGCGCGGCACTAAGTCATGAGGCAACGGGCCGTGAGGTGTAATGCGGGTTGCGGCACCATTATTAGACGGCAAGAGATACCGCGGTTTTGACTTCACAGTAAGCTTGACCGTCTTGTTTACGACAACGACGTTATGTGCATTTGATCGAATCGCCGGCTTTCGTGATGCTTGGATAATCAAGAGGATTTTGGTGCGCGGTCTGGACCTTTACCGGACACGGGATTAAAAAGCTTCCGGAGAATTCGACATAACAGTCAGTCGCTATTCGTGACGTAACACGAAGTTCCCGCTTGCTTGGCGCTCGGCCGCTGCGTTCAGCAGCAAGCCGTCGGCCGCGTGCGGCTCCCGCGCAAGCGCGGCTAACCCAAGACCTCAAGCCCGGCCGCGCCGTGCTCGAATCGCGTATCGCGAGTAAGCTTTAGCGGGAATTTCCTTGCGGGTATGGTTTTAGCGAAGCAACCCTGACGCTTCGGCCCGCAACAAACCCACCTCATTCCGACGCATCAATACAACCGACTTTCTGATTAATAGACAGGAGCTTTCCATGATGAATCGAGACAACCCCGTGTGGCTTATCACCGGCTGCTCGACTGGCTTTGGCCGTGAACTGGCGAAACTCGTGCTGGAACGCGGCTGGCGCGCGGTCGTGACGGCCCGTGATCCGTCGAAGCTCGCAGACCTGGCCGAAGGCCACAAGGACCGTGCACTCGTGCTGCAACTCGACGTTACCGACCGCAAGCAGATTGCCGATGTCGTCGCGCAGTCGCAGAAACATTTTGGCCGTATCGATGCGCTCGTGAACAACGCAGGTTACGGTTATCTTGCGGCGATCGAGGAAGGCGAAGACGACGCCGTGCGGGCGATGTTCGAGACCAACGTGTTCGGTCTGGTTGACATGACGAAGGCCGTGCTACCCATCATGCGCGCGCAGAAAAGCGGCATCATCGTGAACATTTCGTCGATAGGCGGGATCACGAGCTTCGCTGCCACCGGCTACTATCACGGCACCAAATATGCGGTGGAAGGCATCTCGGAGTCGCTGGCTATCGAAGTGAAACCGCTGGGCATCGACGTGCTGGTGGTCGAGCCCGGGCCGTTCCGCACCAACTGGGCGGGGCCGTCGATCAAGCAGTCGGCTACGCGTATTGATGCTTACGAGGAGACAGCGGGCGAACGCCGCAAGCAGACCGCGGCACGCAGCGGCAACCAGGCGGGCGATCCGGTGCGCGCGGCGCAGGCGATCATCGATGCTGCGCTCTCCGATAACCCGCCATTGCGTCTGTTGCTCGGCAGGACCGCGCTTGAACTGGCGCGTAAGAAAGTCGCTTCGCTGACGCACGATTTCGATGCGTGGGAGAAGACGACTATTGGAGCGGATTTCCCGGAAGGGTCGAGCTAGACGAAGCTATTGCGCGACGCATGGCGTACCGGCGTGCGTCGCGCAAGGATCTTTCCAATCCCTTGCGACAACTTGAAACCGTGGCATGGATCCCGGCCTTTGATATCCGCGAACAACGCTAACCCCCAAAAAAACCCGTCCCGCCAACCGACCACCAGAACCTAAAACCCGTCCACCGGCGCGAGCAAAAACCAACCGACCCTCACCGCGATTTCCGGAAACGCCGCTTCCGCGAACATTTTGCATAAGGCAAACTTATGGATATCGACGGAAAACGCTGCAGCTTCGCACAGCCCTCGCCCGCACGGGCATGCTGAAAACCTTGCCAAGCGCGGCGCCGCGCCACACCGGAGCGCCCATGAGACGACCGCGTCACCCCATTGACCTGCGCGCGCTGCAGGCGTTCGTAACCGTCTGCGATACCGGCTCGATGACCGCCGCTGCGAAGCAACTCGGCGTGAGCCAGAGCGCGATCAGCCAGGCTGTATCTGCGCTGGAACGCGAGCAGGGTACGAGTTTGTTCGACCGCGACAGCAGGCCGCCGCGTGCCAACAGCGCCGGGCGTGCGTTGCTCGAACTCGCCGCGCCCTTGCTCGACCATGCGCAACGGGTGAGTGCGCGCATCGACGAGGTATCGGATGCGGGTAACGCTTCGGTGCGGCTTGGCTGCGTGGATTCGTTCGCGGCCACGGCGGGCCCGGAACTGATTCGCGCGCTATCCGGTTCGGCGCGGCAGATTGCGCTGTGGTCGGGACTGACACCGGGGCTGACGAAGCAGTTGCACGATCGCGAGATCGATCTGGCCGTGTGCACCCAGACTGTCATTTCAGATCCGCGTATCGTGGAGATTCCGCTGTTCTCCGAGGCGTTCGTGGCCGTGGCGTCGCGGCGTTTTCTGGCGTCGCGCCCGGCGGCGGACTGGCGCACGCTTGCGGCCAATCTTCCGTTGATTCGTTATACGGCGCGCTCGGTCATTGGCCAGCAAGTGGAGCGCTTTGCGCGGCATCTGGGTATCGAGAGTCCGCGGCGTTATGAATTCGATGCCACCGATCCCTTGCTTAGCCTTGTTGCCGCGGGTCTTGGATTTGCCATATCCACACCGCTTTGCTTGTGGCAGGCGCGTCATTATCTGGATGAGATCGATGTGTTGCCGCTGCCTCCGGGCGGCCTCGCACGCCGCGATTTTTTCCTGCTGCATCGTGAGAGCGAATGGGACGGTTTTGCGGCCGAACTTATCTCGCTGACGCGCGGCGTGCTCGACCAGCGCATTCAGCCGGCGCTGCAGCAGGCGCTGCCCAACCTGCCCGGCGATGCGATTCGATAAGCGCTCATTGACCTGTGTTTCTAACTTTCATTTCGTCCGGAATCCACCATGACCGATCTCTACACCTTGCATCGCGGCGACGCTCCGCTGCTGATTTCCATCCCGCATCTGGGCACTGAAATTCCTGCGAGCCTGCGGCCGTTGTACACGGACATAGCGCTGAGCGTTGCCGATACCGACTGGCATCTCGACCGTCTGTATGACTTCGCCAGCGAGATGGGTGCGACGATTCTTGGCGCGCGCATCTCGCGTTATGTGATCGATCTGAACCGTCCATCGAACGATGAAAGCCTTTATCCGGGCCAGACGACAACAGGCTTGTGCCCCGGCGAAACGTTCCGGGGCATGCCCTTGTATCGCGATGGCGCGGCGCCTGATGCTGCTGAGAAAGCGCGGCGAGTAGTGACCTACTGGCAGCCGTACCACGATGTGCTTGAGGCTGAACTGGCGCGATTGCGGGCGTCGCATTCCAACGTGTTGTTGTGGGAAGCCCATTCCATTGCGAGTGTGTTGCCACGTCTTTTCGAGGGCAAGCTTCCTGATCTGAACATCGGTACGCAGGACGGGCGGACGGCGGCGCCGGGCGCCTTGCAGGCCGTCACCGATGCTGCTGCGCGTAGTGGTTACACCTGGATCGCCAACGGGCGTTTCAAGGGTGGTTACAACACGCGTCACTATGGTTCGCCGGAGACCGGCATTCACGCGATACAACTCGAGATGTGCCAGTCGACGTATATGCATGAGACCGCGCCGTTCGACTACGCACCCGAGGCGGCCAATAAGGTTCAGGTCACGGTGAAGGACATGGTGGGGGCGGCGCTGGATGTGATCCGGGGACTGTAGCCGCTCGCGAAGAGCCGGTGTGGATTTGCTGGCGCTTTGAGACGGTTCCGCCAGCGTCCAAGCGCGATTTCCGACGATCTCTTAACATGATGCAAGCATCAACGATGCCGCCTGCCCGCGTCGCCGACTCGGCTGCGGCTCATTGGCTTTCAATGGAAATGAAAGGAGAGAATATGGAGTATCGCTTACTGGGCGAGACGGGCTTCAAGGTACCCGTGCTGAGTCTCGGCACCGGCACGTTCGGCGGCAGCAATGACTTTTTCAAAGCGTGGGGCAGCACCGATGCCGACGGCGCGCGGCGCCTCGTCGACATTGCGCTGGAGGCAGGCGTCTCGATGTTCGACAGCGCCGACGTCTATTCGGACGGCATGGCAGAGGAGATCCTCGGCAAGGCGATTGCCGGACGCCGCTCGCAGGTGATCGTATCGACGAAGGGGACGTTTCAGTTCGGCTCGGACGTGAACAGCGTCGGCTCGACACGGCACCATCTGACTGAAGCTATCAATGGCAGCCTGAAGCGCCTGAACATCGACTACATCGACATCTATCAGCTACATGGTTTCGACGCGCTTACACGCGTGGAAGAAACCTTGCGCACCCTCGACGACTTCGTGCGCGCCGGCAAGATTCGTGTCATCGGTTGTTCGAATTTCTCCGGCTGGCACTTGATGAAATCGCTGGCGGTGTCGGACCGTGAGGGGCTTGCCCGGCATTCGGTGCATCAGGCGTATTACTCGCTGGCCGGCCGTGATTTCGAGCATGAACTGATGCCGCTGGGACTGGACCAGAAGGTCTCGACCATGGTGTGGAGTCCGTTGGGCTGGGGGCGTTTGACGGGCAGGATCCGTCGCGGCAGTCCGGTGCCTGCGAATAGCCGCTTGCATAAGACGGCGGACATGGGGCCGCCTGTTGCTGATGAATACGTCTACGGCATTGTCGATGCACTGGATGCCGTGGCGAAAGAAACGGGCAAGAGCGTGCCGCAGATTGCGTTGAACTGGTTGCTGCAGCGGCCGACGGTGGCAAACGTGATTGTGGGTGCTCGCGACGAGACGCAGTTCCGCGAGAACCTGGGCAGTATCGGCTGGTCGTTGAGTGCGGAGCAGATTGCAGCACTGGATAAAGCGAGCACGTTGCCGCTGCCGTATCCGTACTGGCATCAACGCGGATTCGCGGGCCGGAATCCGTCGCCGGTGTAGAGGAGGGGCGTGGTTGGGTGAACACGCCGTTTTTTATACGCGGGGTTGCGAGCGTCGAGCGAGCAACCTTCCGTCCTTTCGCGGCTTAACGCAGTGATGCAGTTGAACCGGACGCGCCGTTCTATGCAGGGTCGAATTGCAAGTCTAAACTTCACGCGAGAAATGTCGTTATAGACTGGATGCACTTACTTCCGGCCACCGTCGACAGAATATGCTGGCTCCCGCTAAACCTGACGATGAAAGCACCCAGCTTCATACGCTAAGGTCGCCCGACGTTGCGGACGAACGATTCGACGGCCTCACTCGTCTTGCCAGACGTCATTTCAGCGTTGCGGTCGCGCTGATCATGCGAGTTGACGCAGAGCAGCAGTGGTTAGCCTCATGCGAGGGTTTGCTGTTTGCACAAACGCCTCGCGATCTATTGTTTTGCGAACAGGCAACCGATACCGACGACCTGCTCGTCGTGCCGGATATCCTTGCCGGTAACTGCTTTCACGATCGCCCGCACGTTATCCATACCCCCTGTATCCGCTTTTATGCCGGATGTCCACTAAGGGCTTCGAACGGAGAAACGCTCGGGGCCTTTTGTCTGCTCGATACCACGCCACGCGAACTGGACGACGAACAGCGCGAGAGCCTCAGGGATTTTGCCCGGCTCGCAGCGGCCATCGTGGAACGCGACGACGTGGTAGCCAGACTGAAAGAAGACGAAGACGCGCTACGTGAACGCGAAAGAAGAATGGCGCTTGCTATTGCAGGCAGTGGCACCGGCATTTGGGACCGCAACATCCTGACGAACGAGATCCATTATTCGGCGGGATGGAAAGCGATCCTGGGTTATGCGGACTGGGAGCTGACCAACCAGATCAACGACAGCTACAAGCGCGTCCATCCCGATGATCTCGCTTACGTTCAGGCGACGATCCAGGCACATTTCGATCAGAAGACGCCAAGTTATGAGGTCGAACATCGCATCCGGTGCAAGGATGGCAGCTACAAATGGATCTCGAGCCGCGGCAAGGTCGTGAGCCGTGACAGCGAGGGCAGGCCGTTGCGCATGATCGGCACGACCACCGACATCACGGCCATGCGCGCCATGTCCGAACGACTGCAGGAGACTGTCGACCTGATCACCAGCCTGACCAATGAAGTCCCGGGTCTCGTCTTTCAATACCGGTTACCGCCGAACGGCGAGTCGTTCTTCTCGTATGCAAGCGCGGGCATTGAAGGTATCTACGAGATCACGCCGGAGCAGGTGGCGACGAGCGCGGCGGTGATCAACGAGATCGTTCATCCGTATGATCTCGCGGCTTATCGTGCTTCGCTGGAAGTGTCCGCGGCCACCCTGACGCCGTGGCACCTTGAATACCGTGTCCAGCTGCCGGGACAGGGTCTGCGCTGGCGGCAAGGGGATGCACAGCCCCGGCGCCTGGAAGACGGCAGCACGCTGTGGCATGGCTTCATTACCGACGTGACGGAACGCAAGCGCATAGAAGCCGAACTGAAGGAGTTCGCGACTATCGACTTTATGACGCAGTTGCCCAACCGCCGCTATTTCATGGTCCAGATCGAAGCGGAGCTGGCGCGAATCCAGCGTGCCAAGGAGGGCTTCGCGGCCATTCTCATGTGCGACCTGGACCATTTCAAATCGATCAATGACACATGGGGGCACGCGGCCGGCGACCGGGCGCTCAGGCATTTCGCGACCATTCTGCGTGCTCAGTTGGGCGAGAAGGACATAGCGGGCCGCGTAGGCGGCGAAGAATTTGCCGTGGTGTTGCCTGATGCCGATATCACCGGGGCAAGAGCCTTTGCCGAACGAATGCAGCAACGGATTGTGGAAGCGCCTCTGGTAGAAGGTGATCGGCGGATTGCGCTGACGGTGAGCATCGGCATTGCCGTCATG
>JGI12635J15846_10000129_pt1 | contig 55328 bp, 46 predicted proteins | sample BlaSpr_A8_OM2_M2_FD_15846 | JGI IMG/M metagenome (IMG submission 15846)
CTTCAGCCTTTGGTGATCCCCATCCCCACTCGTCGCCGAAAGTCATGGTGCCTAGTGACGCTTCGGAGACCCGCAGTCCGCTCTTGCCGAGTAATCTGTATTTCATAATCGTGTTCCTTTCGGGATTCAGCAACTCAGGAATTGATTCCGCTCTTTGCCAGATACAATCGGCTGTCGAAGCGCCCATCTTCAAAAACCGTTGAAACAGTGAGATGCCGCCATTTCTCGGCCTCGCTCGCCCGCGCAGCTTCCGCTTGTTGTACGCGGCTTTCCGCATCTACACCCAGGATCAGCCGCATCGGCACGTCATCGCTATTTGCCAGTTGCACAATTACATCCGCGATCTTCCGCGGGTCGCCTTCCGAACGCCCTTCGAGGCTTCGCAACATCTTGAGTATTGAGCCGACCGAGGCCTCGTAGTCCGGCAGCAGGTCCGGCGCATTCTGCCCGGCACGCCGTGCCCAGTTGGTTCGAATACCTCCCGGCTCGAGTGTGCAGATCTTGACCCCGAACGGCGCAACTTCCATCGCCAGTGCATCGCTGAAACCGCCCACAGCCCACTTGGCCGCGTGATACGGCGTATTGCCGGCAACCGCGAGGCGGCCACCGACCGAAGACACCTGAAAGATGTGACCGCTTTTCTGCTTACGCATCACCGGCACCGCGGCGCGCGTTGTGTACACCACGCCGTAAAAGCATGTGTCCACGACAGCTTGGAAGTCCTCCGCACTCATCTGCTCGAACGGCGCAAACTGCCCATAACCGGCATTGTTGACCAGCACGTCCAGCCGTCCGAAGGTGTCCACCGCCAACTGCACGGCTGCCTTTGCCGCTACCGCATCCCGCACGTCCAGCGTAACGGGCTTCACCCGCTCGCCGTACTGCGCGACCAGAGGCGCCAGTTCTTCCGTCCGACGCGCTCCAGCTACGACGCTGTCGCCTGCGGCCAGTGCCGCCTCGGCGATGTCCCGTCCCAATCCGTTTCCGCTCCCCGTAATCAACCAGATCTTTGGCATTCCAAATATTCTCCCATCTCCCTCGCGAGTTGCCGTGTGAGTACTCACTCATTTGTATGATGCACAGACTCATCACTTGGTTATGCCGGCCCAGAACACTTGAAAGCCGCTATCCCGGTATTTTTTCGCTTTGGACGGGTTCGACACCGTAAGATCTATCGTCGCCTCCACCAAGGCTGCTAACGACTTCGAGATTAGTTCCACCGGGAAATCATCCCGAAAGACACGCTGCTCAATCGCGTCACGAATCATGATTTGGAACTCGACGAACGGCGCGCCAGTGACGTCTCTAGACTCTTTGGTGAGTACCTCCGACACCTGTAGTTGCGCCAGCACCTTGCGCTGCTTAGGATTCGCAATGCCCCAATTTACATAGCGATCCCAAACATGTCGCAGCCTGGTACGAAGATTCTTCTTCCGGGGGAAATCCGACATTATGGCGTCCGCCAGTTCCAGCTTGATCTCCCGGTAAAGGGCATTGATGAGATCATCCTTAGTCTCGAAGTACGTAAACAGAGTTCCCTCGGCGACGCCAGCTTGTTTTGATATCTCTGATGTTGGGGCAGCGGTAAGACCGCGCTCCGCAAATAAGCGGGTCGCGGCATCTAGGATGGCATTTTTCTTGTCTTCGCTCTTGGGGCGCGCCATGTGAATTCCCTGTGGGTGAGTGCGTACTCAATTATACTCTATGGCTCTCCAAGGGCAAGGGATTCCTCGTTAGCGAGGAGAGGTCTTCCACCGGCCGAGCGGTTCTTCATTTCGGGGAGAGCCACTGGCGCATCTGCTCGGCGGTGACGTTGCCACCGGTCAGGATTGTGGCGATGATCTGCCCCTTGAAGCGCTCGCGGTATGTGTTCAGCGCCGCCAGGCCGGCGGCGCCAGAGGGTTCGAGCACCACGCCGAGTTCACGATGCGCCTGTTGCATTGCCGTTATCAACGCGTGGTCCTCAACCAGCAGGATGTCATCGGCGAGGCCGAGGATGTCGGCAACGGCTTCCGGATACGGGCTCTGCACCTCGATCCCGTCGGCAATCGTTTCGGTTTGCCCCGACTCCTGAGCATTCCGCGCACGCCAGGAGCGCTCCATCGCGGGCGCACCGCTGGCGCAGATGCCGATCATCTGCGTGCCCGGCCGGTGCGCCTTCACCCAACGAGCCACGCCGGCCAGCAAAGCGCCATCGCCGAGCGGGACGAGGATGGCATCGAACGACTCCGGCCATCGAAGCAATTCCAACCCGATCGTGCCGGCGCCCTCTGTAATGGCGGGGATCCGTCCGTCCTCAATCAGGTGCGCACCGGTTTCCGCCGCGAACGCCTTCGCAGCCGAGTGGGCCACCTTGAAATTTTCGCCGACCAGGCGGACATCCGCACCTAGCGCGCGCATCCGCTCGACCTTCAGCGGATTGGCCGTGACACTGGCAAAAATCGTGAGCGGCAGCCCGCGCTTGCGCGCCGCAAAGGCCATGCCCTGGCCGAAATTTCCAGCTGTGGCGCACACCAGATGCGGGCGTCCGTCCAGCGTTGCCATCAGATATTCCGCGCCGCGCCCTTTGAACGAGCGAATCGGGTTCAGCGTTTCGACCTTGACGACGACGCGGCAACCGAGCTGTTGCTCCAGCGCCTCCGCCCGGAACTGCGGCGAGTTGAGAAACACCGGGTCAATGACCCCTGCGGCTCGCTCAATTCTTTCCACAGACAAACGGTGCGGCTCAGTCACCTGAAATCCTTTTGCCGTCAGTTGGCCCTCTGAAAGTGACGTTGCAAGTGTCTGCTACCATCGACAATCCGTCTTTGTGCCAGCGGCGCTCGGGGTGATTACCAAGGTTTATGTGGCCGGATTATATCTAACCGAATGAATGTTGAGCCTCTCTAATTCGTGTGGATCTCTCGAAAGGACATTCGATGCCTCAGACAGTTTTGGTAACCGGCGGGTCGGGCTTCATCGGCAGCCATTGCATCCTGCAGCTTCTGGCCGCGGGCCATCAGGTGCGCACCACAATTCGCAGCCTGAAGCGTGAAGCCGACGTGCGGGCCATGCTGAAAGTTGGAGGTGCCGAGCTGGGCGAGCGCTTGTCCTTCTTCGCCGCCGACCTTGAAAGCGACGCGGGCTGGCGGGAAGCCGTCGCGGGCTGCGACTACGTGCTGCACGTGGCCTCGCCCTTGCCACCCAGCGTCCCCAAGCATGAGGACGATCTGATCGTTCCCGCGCGCGAAGGCACTCTCCGCGTGCTGCGCGCCTCGCGTGACGCCGGGGTCAAGCGCGTGGTGGTGACCTCTTCGTTCGCGGCGATCGGCTATGGCCACAAGGTGCGGGAAACGCCGTTCACCGAGGCGGACTGGACGGACCCGACTGGCGACGACGTTGCTCCCTACACGAAATCGAAGACCTTGGCGGAACGCGCGGCTTGGGATTTCCTCGCCCGGGAAGGCGGCGGCCTCGAGCTTTCCGTCATCAATCCCGTGGGCGTGTTCGGTCCGGTCCTGGGACCCGACTATTCGGCCTCCATCCTTTTGGTGCAGCGCATGATGGAAGGCGCCATGCCGGGCGCGCCGCAACTTTATTTCGGCGCGGTCGACGTGCGCGACGTCGCCGGCTTGCACATCGGCGCCATGACGCATCCCGCCGCGAAAGGGGAACGCTTCCTCGCCGTCGCCGGCGATTTCCTGTCCATGCTCGACATCGCGAAAATTCTGAGAGCCCGTATGGGCGCGTCGGCCAAGCGAGTGCCAACCCGGCAATTGCCCAATTGGCTGGTGCGCCTCGCCGCCCTGCGTGATCCGGCAATCAAGCTGATCCTGCCCGAGCTCGGCAAACGGAAGAACGCCACCAACGAAAAAGCCAGGCGGACGCTGGGCTGGGCGCCGCGTTCGAACGAAGAGTCCATCGTCGCCACCGCCGAAAGCCTCGTGCGGCTCGGCCTCCTGAAAGACAGCCAGAAAAAAGCCGCCTGATGAAGGCGTAGATCCCGCTCTGTTCTCTTGAGCGAGTGGGCCACCTTGAGGGAAGGGAATCGCCGGTGGCGAGGCACGCGGGCAAATGGAATAGACTCCGCCTCTGATAGCCTGCTCAAATTAACCTTTGGGATACGCGTGGCGGCTGGATTGAAAATCGTAGATCAGGGAGTCGCGGGAGCGTTGCTGGGAAGGTGCGGCGTTAATTTTCGGATGACAAATTCCTGGAGAAGATTGGCGACGGCGGTCCCTGCAATTCCGATGGCCTCATTTTCAAACGTTAATGCCGCGCCGCGATCGTTCGCCGGATAGTAGAGGTTGGAGATACCTCCCGCCGCGAGTCCGCCGATGATCGTCGAATAATTTGCCTGCCAGTGCCCGTTGTCGCCCTTGCAAATCACGGAATTGGCGATCGCATAGAGAATCCGCGAGCGCTTGCTGCCGGTTCCCTTGTAGAAATAACGCGGATCCTGCTTGAGGAGCGAAGGCAGGATCGCGCCTGCGATAAACGTGTTGGTGACGAGGTCCGCGTAAGAGGCGCCGTAGCGCTTTGCGTAGCCTTGCGCGCCTTGCCCGTATGCGCCGAACTGATTCTCCGCCTGCTGAATGCCCGCAACTGCGCCGGTGATTCCGAAGGTGACGGGATCGATCGTCGACTTCCATGCCAGCTCGAATTTTTGTTTGGTATTTAGCGGAGCAGCGTTCGGAACGTAGCTGACATAGAAATTTGGAATGAAGCCCAGCACGCGCTGCTTTTCCTCATCCTTGATCTGTTCTTGCGCCAGTTCGACGGGTGAGAATTCGACGCGCACTTCGGTGAGCTCGGTCGTCAGCGCCAGAGTGATTTGCGGGACAACCATGTTTTCTCCGGAATGCAAGACTCCAGAGGAAGTCTTTGTCGCGAAGCCTTCCGCCGTAACGGAAAGCTGGAATGGTCCCGGAGCGACGCTGCCAAAGGAATACTGTCCATCGTCTCCGGATTGCGTTTCTGTCCTCGGAGATTGGTCTTGGCGGGCGAGCTTCACGCGAGCGCCGGCGACAGCGGTTCCATTTGGATCGACAACTGTCCCGTGGATGGTTCCAGGAACTCGCTGATCGGGCAACTGATCGCTGGTGGAGGGATCTTTTCGCGGGACGTCGGATTGGCCAGTCTCGCTGCCAACCGCGGCGGGGGCTTCCTGAGAGCGGGCGAGAACCGGAAAAACACAAAGCAGGGCCACAAGGGTTAACCAGACTGGAGTCCCGGGGCCCAAGAAAGAAGCGCGGAAGATTCCGCAAGGAGATTTCCGGCAGGAGACGTTGCTCGTCGAAATCACACCTATTATTTTACAGCCTTCCCGCTGACTTCCAGCAAGTTTTCACTGCTATTCGTGGCGCCGGGCAACACGGATTGCCGGTGATCTGAGATTTTCTGGCAAAGGGCGCGTCTAAGCGAGTACAGTGCCAGTGGTCTGGAACCGATGGGATGCTATGCGCGGAAAGCCGGGTTGCCCGGAAAGGGGAATATGAATACTTCGAGGGTGTTGTTGCCGGTTGCGGCGATTATAACCATGGCGGGGTCGGCGCCGGGAAGGCCGGCCGAGGTAAAGAGCGGCGAAGCGCTGGTGAAGGAGATGCACGAGCGCTACGCGGCGTCGTGGTATCCAACGGTGACCTTCACACAAAAAAGCACCACGTACAATCCTGACGGCACCACCAAAGCAGAGACGTGGTACGAAGCTGCGCTGCTGCCGGGAAAACTTCGCATTGATATCGGGCCGCCGCGCCAGGGCAACGGATACTTGCTGGTGGATGGAAATGTGACCGTATTTAAGGAAGGGCAGGTCAAGGCGAACGTTCCGCAGGTGAACATGTTGCTGGTGCTGGGTTTTGACGTGTACAAGCAAACGCCGGAGGCGACACTGGCGATAGCGAAGAAGGAAGGCTTTGACGCCGGCAAATTTCACGAAGATACCTGGGAAGGAAAGCCCGTCTATGTTTTCGGCGCGGAAAAGGGCGATTTGAAATCGAAGCAGTTCTGGGTGGAGAAAGACCGCATGCTGTTTGTGCGCCTGCTGGAACCCGACCGAAGCGATCCGAACAAAACGCAGGACATTCGTTTCGCCGATTACCGGCGGTTGGGCGGCGGATGGATCGCGGCGCTGGTTGATGTCTACCTGGACGGAAAAAAGGTCTTCAGCGAGGAGTACACTGAGATCAAGGGCGACGTAAAGCTGGACCCGGCGGTCTTCGATCCCAAGCAATTCACCTCAGCCCATTGGGAAAAACCCTAAATCCGTCAGCACTCAGCCTCGAAGTGCTACTTCGCAGTTTCGATAAGGACGCCCGCCGTTTTCCGCGGCGAAACTCCGCTGGGAGTTTCTGTGCCGAATTTGGGGCAGGCGTGTATTGTTGAAGAGGAAGATTCCAGCGGATGAGGCCATGGGAAACCTGCGAATACTGATTTCTCTCACGACGAACGACAACGACTATCAAGTGGAACAAGCGAGCGCTGCCGAGCAGGCAGCACACAAGCACGGAATCGATCTCAAGATCATCTACTCGGACAACGACGCGATCAATCAAAGCACCCAGATCCTGAGAGTCATCCAGGAAGCCGAAGAAGCCGATCGCCCCAACGCGATTATTTTTGAACCCGTGGGCGGAACGGCCTTGCCGCAAGTGGCGCGCGCGGCCGTCAACCAGGGCATCGCCTGGGTGGTGTTGAATCGCGAAGCCACCTATGTGCCGGAGTTGCGCGGGTTGGGAAAAGTGCCTGTCTTCGTGGTCACCGTGGATCACGTCGAGATTGGCCGCATCCAGGCGAAGCAGTGTGCCGCGCTGATTCCAAGGGGCGGCACGGTGCTTTATATGCAGGGCCCCTCTGAAAATTCCGCCGCCAAAGACCGCTTCAAAGGCATGCTGGAAATGAAGCCCGCAAACATGCACCTGATCACCTTGAAGGGCCAGTGGACGGAAGAAAGCGCGCAGCGCGCGGTGCGTTCGTGGCTGAAGCTGACCACCACAAGGAAGACCCAGATCGATCTGGTGGCCGCGCAGGACGACGCCATGGCCATCGGCATCCGCAAGGCGTTTCAGGAAGTGCCGAACGAAGTGGAACGCGAACGCTGGCTTTCCGTGCCGTTCCTGGGGATTGACGGCTTGCCGAAGACGGGCCAGGCTTGGTTGCGCAGCGGCCTCCTGCGCGCCACGATTTTCAGTCCGCCGAACACGGGCCAAGCCATCGACATGCTGGTGGACGCGCTGCAACACGGGAAGAACCAGCCCGAAAAGGCGCTCACGGTTCCGGTGTCCATGCCTCCCCTCGAAGCGCTCCACGCCCAAAAGTAAGAACTTCATCCGAGCAATGGAGTAGATCAGCAGCACTCTTCGGCGCAGAGGATTTCAGTAACCATCGCTTATCATTTCAACTTTTGTGCGGGGAGGAGGTACGCTCCCGGTATCCTTGCGTCCAACGTCGCAAGAATGGCGCCGTTCGCCTTGGCGAGTTGCGCGAGATGGCCATCGGTAGTCTGCTTTGCCGTTTTGACCCAAGGAGGAAGGTGCGAGACATCATGATCGTCGGAAATGAATGTGAACTTCGGCGTATTTCCTGATTTAAGTTGAAGCAACAGATTGCGCGCATGTGCCACGGCAAATCCGTACTGAGGCGCTTGCACGAGGACCCGGACGAAACCGAGTTCTGTGATCGAACAAGTTGCCAGCTCCGGCACTCCCTTCAATGCCAACTTGCGAACCCAACTCGCGACTCGTCCATGGAATTCATGCTGCAGGAATCCCAACGCTACCAGAGCATTCACGTCGAGAAGATACGTCATGGGAATTCGGACAAGATCTCCCGGACCTGCTTGCTGCTCAGCAGGGGAGCTTCCGAACCGGCGCTTAGCACAGGAAGGCCGGTGACAGGATCAACCACGATGATCACCTTCCGTGAGCGAGCCCTTCTCGGCGTCAGCACGATGCGCCCGCCCTCCACCCGTGTGTCCAGGGGATCTCCCGTGCGAAGGCCAAGCTTCCGCCGGATCTGAACCGGAAGCACGATCTGGCCTTTCGTTGAAAGCTTGGTTTCCATGGTAAGACAATCTTACCTCATTTCCGTTCTCGTAACAACCTTGGGGCCTGGCGGCTTGCTTATGGTGGGGCTGGGGAGGTTCGAACTCCCGACCTACGGTTTAGGAAACCGACGCTCTATCCATCTGAGCTACAGCCCCGCCAACCACATTGTAGTATGAGTGGACGGGCCGCCGCGACCTCTTCGCGCTGGCCCAATCCCGGTTAACAACAACGCTCTGTGATATCATCCCTCTAGCATTCGATTGCGGCGCCCGCCTACGCCTTCCCAGGCTCCCTTTGGAGGTTCCCATGAGCAGCAAGGTGAAATGGATTGGTATCGTCGTTGTGGCGATCATCGTGATTTTGTTTGTCGTCCCGTTCCTTATTCCAATCAACAAGTTCAAGCCCACCATCGAGTCAAAGGCATCCGATGCGCTGGGCCGCAAGGTGCAACTTGGGAATTTAAGTTTGTCGCTTTTGACTGGCTCCGTCGGAATTGACGATGTCTCTGTCAGCGACGATCCCAAATTTAATTCCGCGCCCTTCCTCACGGCGAAGACCGTGAAAGTGGGCGTGGAACTGATCCCGCTGATTTTCTCCCAGCAATTGAATGTCACCGAAATCACGGTCGTGAATCCCCAAGTAACCATGCTCAAAGATCCCAGCGGCCGCTGGAATTTTTCCTCGATCGGCGGCGCTTCAAGCAAGACCGCTCCGAAAGCTGCCCCCGCCACTTCCGGCAGCAATTCAGCGGAGGCGCTTTCCATCGGGAAGTTGCGTTTGGAAGACGGGCAAATTACGCTCGGCAGCACGAACTCGCGGAAGCGCACGGTCTACACCAAAGTGAACCTGACCGCCAGCGACGTCGCGATGAAGAATAATTTCCCAGTCCTCTTTTCCATGGAGTTGCCGGGCGGCGGCACTATGAAGATCGACGGCAAAATCGGTCCGGTGGATGCCGAAGACGCAGCGCTCACGCCACAGAACGTTAAGCTCACGATCAGCGGGCTCAATCTGGCGAGCACTGGCTTTCTGGATCCCTCGCTGGGGCTTGGCGGAGTCGCGGACATGGACGCGAACCTGGTCAGCGAGAAGGGCCAGATGGCTACGAAGGGCCAATTGAAACTCTCAAAGGCAGTGCTGGTTGCGGGAGGAAGTCCCGCGGGCGTCCCGGCAGTGGTTAATTTCGACACAAAATACGACCTGGTGAAAGGCACAGGCGTGCTACATCCTTCCACGCTGAATATCGGGAATGCCAAGTCCAATTTGAGCGGAACCTATAAATCGGAAGGCGATGCCTTCGCCGTGGATCTGAAAATCACCGGCGATGGCCTTCCCGCAACAGACCTCGAATCCTTTCTTCCCGCGCTCGGCATCAACCTGCCGGACAAGTCGCGCCTAAGCGCCGGCACAATGAACACGAACCTGCACGTTTCCGGGCCGACCGACAAACTGGTGACCGATGGCACAATCGGTTTGTTCAATGGAAAACTTGCGGGCTTTGACTTGGGCAAGAAATTGTCCGGCATCGGCGCGCTTGCGGGAATTAAGTCGGGCAGCGACCTGATCATTGAAAAGTTCACCACGAATTTGCACATGGCCACGACCGGACTCCGCGCGGACAATCTGAACGCGGTGGTTCCGGCGATTGGCTCCATGGTCGGCAACGGGACCGTGGACGCGAAGAACAACCTGGACTTCAAGCTGGTGGCGACAGTAAATAATTCCGTCGCAACGGCCGCGGCGGGTTCGATGGCGGGAGGGCTCGGCGGAACCGTCGGCAAGATGCTCGGCGGTGGCGCCACATCTTGCAAAAATGGCGGCATCAAGGTGCCGTTGCAGATACACGGGACCACTGCGAGCCCGCAATTTGTGCCTGATATCGGCGGCGCCGCGGCCAGCCTTCTCAAGGCTGAATTTTCTTGCGCCGGGAGCGGAGGAGCGGGCGGCCTGACCAACGCGGCCGGCGCCCTCGCCGGCGGCAGCAAAGGTTCAGCCGCGGACACCGTCAACCAACTCGGCGGCCTCTTCGGCAAAAAGAAGCCGTAAGCCAAATTCTTCAACATATCACAGCGAAACGATGCCCATCGTGTAGCGGCCACCTTCAGGTGGCCCCGCTCCTGTAGCTCACCCCTTCAGGGGTGAGGGTTTTCCTTGCGCTGGCGGGGTCGTTCAGCCTCAGTGAAACTTTTCAGCAAGAAGAAACCGTAAGCCCGGCCATTAAACAAGAATCAAAAGAGACAAGCGCCACTCCGCTTTTCTCTTTTTTCTTGCGCTGGCTCTTGACGTTCTCGCACGTTGCCACTAGCCTCAATAGCCTGCGAGGGGTGCAAGTCCGACGGGGACTTCGCAAAGGCAATAACGCAAGCAAGACAAGGAGCAACTCATGAGTTCGAGAAGCGTTCATCCACGCCTGTGGCGATTTGTGCTTCTTGGAGCCTGGCTTGGATTGCTGGGAGCCCACGCGGCTTCGGGACAGGGCGGCGAGCCGCGCACCTTCGCAATTCGCGGAGCGAAAGTCGTGCCGGTATCCTCGGCGCCGCTCGAGAACGCTACGGTTCTCGTTTCGCGTGGAATCATCACCGCGGTGGGAACAAACGTGACCATTCCCCCGGATGCGTGGGTGATTGACGGCAAGGGACTCATCGTCTATCCCGGACTGATCGACGGATTCACCGATGTTGGTGTTGCCGCCGCAACTCCTCCCCCTTCCGCAGGAGATGGTAGCGCCCGGCCGCAGCAAATCGTTTCGCGCGGGCCAGAAGATCGTCCCGCGACCACGCCATGGCGAAACGCCGCGGACGAAGTGAATCCCGGCGACCCGCGGATGGAAACCTGGCGGTCGGCGGGATTTACGACGGTGATCGCCGCGCCCAAAGGCGGGATGTTTCCCGGCCAGGCCGCCGTGCTCGATCTGGGCGGCGAACGTGCCGGCGATTTAGTGGTGAAATCACTGGTCGCGCTGCCGGTTTCGCTACAGGCTCCCGGAGGATTCCGCAGTTATCCCGGCTCGGTGATGGGTGGGATCGCCTATGTCCGGCAGGTGTGGCTGGATACGAGTTGGGACACGCAAGCCGAGGCCAGCTACGAAAAAAATCCACGCGGCATGGAGCGGCCAAAATACGACCGCAGCGACGCAGCCTTAGCGGCGGCGCTTGGGAAACATGCGGTTGTTCTGATTCCGGGAAATAATTCGCTGCAAATCCGCCGGGCGCTTCGCCTGGCCGAAGAATGGAAATTGAACGCAGTCCTTTACGGCGGGCAAATGGGCTACGAAGTCGCGCCGGAAATTGCCGCGAAGAAAATGCCGGTGCTGGTGGACCTGAAATGGCCGGAAGCGGAAAAAGACGGCGATCCGGAGGCAACGCCGTCGCTGCGCACGCTGCGGTTCCGCGACCGCGCGCCTTCTTCGCCCGCCGCGCTCGGCAAGGCCGGCGTGAAATTCGCATTTTATTCGGGCGGTATTACCGCGCCGAAGGACCTGCTTCCCGCGGTGAAAAAGTCCATTGACGCGGGATTAAGCCCCGAGGCGGCGCTGCGCGCGCTGACGCTTTCACCCGCCGAGATTTTTGGCGTTGCAGATACGCTCGGCTCAATTGAAAATGGAAAGATTGCGAATCTCGTGGTCGCCGACGGCGATCTTTTCGAAAAGAAAACGAAAGTGAAAATTGTTTTCGTGGACGGGCGAAAGTACGAAGTTCGGGAAACACTGCGGCCCAGCGACCCGCCGAAGGGCGACCTGACCGGCAAATGGAAATTGAGTTTTACGACGCCTCAGGGCCAGGAAGAAGCCACCGCCGAACTCGCCATGCAGCCCGACGGCATACTGACCGGCAGCTTGGCCAGCGATCGCGGCACCGGAAGCGTCTTCAGCGGCTGGGTCAGCCGCGTCAAGTTCAGCTTTACGATCAACATCTCGATCGAAGGCAGCTCCGGCGATGTGGTTTTCACCGGCACATTCGAGGGGACTTCCATGAAGGGTTCAATTCAGGCGATGGGCTACACGTTTGAGTTCAGTGGCGCCAAGCCCACAAGAATGGCGGCCGTGCAGGCAGGGGGTGCGCAATGAAGATACGCACAAAAATATTGCTGTTCGCCGCCGCATTCTTGTTCGCAATCACGGGGCTCCTCAGCGCCAATGAAAAAGCCGCGAGCGGCGCGGCAATAGATGCATCTGCTCCCGCGATCCTCATTCGCAATGCGACGATCCTCACCGTTTCTCACGGCACCATCGATAAGGGCGACATCCTGATCAAGGACGGAAAGATCGTTGCAGTGGGCGGCACCCTGAAACCTCCCGTGGACGCAGTCGTGATTGATGCGACCGGCCAGTTCGTGACGCCGGGCATCATCGACTGCCACTCCCACATCGCCGTGGACGGCAGCGTGAACGAAGGTTCCGTCTCCGTCTCCTCGATGGTGAATATCGCCGATGTGCTGAACTCCGACGACATTGCGATTTACCGCGATCTTGCCGCTGGCGTCACCACTGCGAACATCCTTCATGGTTCCGCGAATTCCATCGGCGGGCAGACGCTCGTCATCAAACTTCGCTGGGGCCAACCAGCCGCGAAGCTGCCGTTTGAAGGCGCGCTGCCCGGCATCAAGTTTGCTCTCGGCGAAAATCCGAAACGTTCGAATTTTCGCGTCAGCGGTGCGCCGGAACGCTATCCCGCCACTCGCATGGGCGTCGAGGAAACGATCCGCAGCGCCTTCACCGAAGCGCGCGACTACAAGAAATCCTGGGACGACCACAACAAGCGTGTAGCTTCCGGAGAAAAGAATGCACTTCCGCCGCGCCGCAATCTGAAACTGGACCCGCTGGTGGAAGTACTCGAAGGAAAGCGGTACGTCCACGCGCACTGCTACCGCGAAGACGAAATCCTGATGCTGCTGCGTGTGGCAAGGGAGTTCGGCTTCCACGTGCAGACCTTCCAACACGTGCTGGAAGGCTACAAAGTCGCCGACGAGATTGCCGCTGCGGGCAGCGGTGCATCCACGTTCTCCGACTGGTGGGCCTACAAGGTGGAAGCGTATGAAGCGATTCCATATAACGCGGCCTTGATGACGAGGCGCGGTGTGATCGTTTCGGTCAATTCGGACGACGCGGCAGAAGCGACGCACCTCAATCAGGAAGCCGCAAAATCCATTCACTACGGCGGATTGACGCACGATGAGGCGTTGAAACTCGTCACCCTGAATCCCGCCATCCAGTTGGGCATCGACAAACGCGTGGGCACGATTGACGTCGGCAAGGACGCCGACCTGGCCATCTACAATCACGATCCGCTCAGCGCCTACGCCGTCGTGCAGAAGACGTTGATTGACGGCCGAGTCTACTTTGACCGCGAAAAGGAACAAGCCGGGCGCGCCGCACTCGAAAAGGAAAAGAAAGATCTTCTCGAGAAGGCAAAGAAGAAGCAGGACGAAGAAAAGAAGGCCAACGCGAAGAAACCTGAAGATAAGAAGACCGAAGAGAAAAAACCAGACGAAAAGAAGCCCGAGGAAAAGAAGCCCGAGGAAAAGAAAGCTGAAGAGAAGAAACCGGAAGACAAACCAAAGCCCCCGCAAGGCCATGCGGGTCAGAGAGGCGCGCAATGAAACGCCTTCTTCTGAATTTTCTCGGCGCGATTCTGATCCTAACTTTATCCGGTGCGCGCGCCGGCAATGCGCAAACCACCGCAGCTTCCGACTACGCGATTACCCACGCAAAAATCTTTACCCTGGCGGGACCGCCAATCGAAGACGGCACGGTTGTAATTCATGACGGGAAGATCGCCGCCGTCGGCGCGGCCGCCCCGATTCCTGCGGGAGCGCAGGTGATCGATGCGAAAGGCTTGCAGGTGTATCCCGGTCTGTTCGACCCCGTAACGCAAATGGGCTTACGGGAAATCGGGGCGGTCAATGCCACGGTGGACTCGACGGAAACCGGGTCTTTCAATCCGGATGTGACCGCCGCGACGGCGATTCTTCCTTCCAGCGCGCACATTCCGGTCACCCGCGCGGGGGGTATCACGGAAGTGCTCGCTGTGCCGGCCAGCGGCGGGTTCGACAGCAACGGCGCCACCAATCTGTTGGGCGGGCAGGCCTCGGCGATTCACCTTTCCGGATGGACCGCAGAAGAGATGCTCATCGACAAGCGGGCAGCCATGGTGCTCGACTGGCCGGACATCGAGACGCGCTCCTTCGACTTTGCCACCTTCTCGGTCAAAGAAAAGCCATTTACCGACGCAAAGAAAGAGTACGACAAGCAGATCAATGAACTTGCCGACTATATCGAGCAGGCGCGCCACTATGCGCAAGCTCTCCAAAGCTCCCCCAACGCCAGCTTTCAGCGCGACGTGAAACTCGAAGCGATGGCGCCCGTGATTCGCGGCGAAGTGCCGCTGCTGGTTTTTGCGGACCATGCGCGGCAAATTCGCGATGCCGTGGAGTTCTGCGACAAACAAAAATTGAAAATCATTCTTGCGGGGGGCACCGAAGCGTGGAAAGAAAAAGACCTGCTTCGCTCAAAGAGCGTGCCGGTCATCCTGCGGCCGACGCTCGGCGAGCCTCCTGAAGAAGACGATGCCTACGACCGGTTGCTCACGCAGCCCGAAGAACTTCGCGCGGCCGGCATAAAAATCGCCTTCGGCAGCTTCGACAACAGCTTCGCGCGGCGGCTCGGCCAAAATGCCGCAAATGCAGTGGCGCATGGTCTGCCCTACAACGAGGGATTGAAGGCGGTAACGCTCTATCCCGCGCAAATGTTTGGCCTCGACGCGCAGTTAGGCACCGTGGAAACAGGGAAGACCGCCAACCTCATCGTGACCAACGGTGACCCGCTGGACGTGACCACCGACGTCCGCTACCTCTTCATCAAGGGGCAGCTTACTTCCACGGACAACAAACAAAAGGCCTTGTACGAAAAATACTTGAACCGCCCGAAAGCGGCCCACTGACGCGGCTCGGAGGGTCGAAAAAAGAAGCCTTTAGGGCCGCAACTTTTTGGATGAATCCGCGTATCTAAGAGTGGATAGCCATGCGCAAATCCATCTTGATTGCATTCCCTCTTGTTCTCGCAACCCTGTTTGGTGTTCCGTCGCGAGCCGACGAGGCTCAAAAAATAATCGACCAGTATCTGAAGGCCGTTGGGGGAAGCAAGGCGGTCTCCCGATTGCAGACCCTCGCCGTTGATGGAAGCGTCGCCGCCATCGGGGACGCGGCCCCGGGAACGTATACGTTCAAGATAAAGCGGCCCAATCGGTTTTATACCGAATTGCGCGCGAATGGCGAGACGCTGATCGAGTCCTACAACGGCAAATCTGCCTGGCATCAGGTGGCGGACGGGGAAATCGGCACGCTGCTTGGGCCCGACGCGGTGGAAATGGAAGCGGCTGCGCAATACTACAACGCGCGTCTCGAATCGCTGGGCAAGCGAAAGGTCGGTGCCGCCTACAAGGGAGAAGCTCAGGTGCGGGGCCGCGCCGCGCAAGTGGTGGAACTGACGTATCCGACAGGCGTGCAGTGGCGGGTTTTTTTCGATGCGCAAACCCACCTGATCGTGGAAGAGAAAGCGCAAATCGCAGGGACGCCGAGGGAAATTTATTACGACGATTATCGCGCGGTGAACGGCGTCAAAGTGCCGTACAAAATCGACCTTACGCGCGGAAATGACACCTACTCGGTAAGCGTCACCCGCGTGGGGGTCAATGAAACCATCGGCGAGCGTGTATTCGATTTTCCGATCAAGTCGCAAGTGAAGCTGCCCGACCTGAAAAAGCTCTTCGAGCAACTCGACGCAAATCAGAAGCAGATCGACAAAATAAAGGAAAATTATGCCGGGACGCGCCTGGAAGAAGAGACCGAGTACGACAAATCCGGCAAGGTGACGAAAAAAGAAGCGAAGGAATTCACTTTTTTCTATCTCGACGGCGAAGAGATCTCCACGCTGGCGAAGAAAGACGGCAAGGAGCTCAGCGAGGGCGAACAGAAGAAGGAAAACGAGCAGACCCAGAAGCGCATTGAAGAGGTCCAGAAACAAAACAAGAAAAAGGAAGAGAAAGCGGAGAAAGCCAAGGAAGAGGGTAAGGACGAGAAGGACAAGGACGAGCCCGGCATCGAAGTTTTCCTGCGAACTTCCCAATTCGTAAACCCGCGCCGCGAGCGCTTCCGCGGACAAGACGTCTTGGTTTTCGACTTCGAGCCCAATCCCGAATACAAAGCCAAAAACCTGGTGGAAAGGCTGGTGAAGGAATTGGCCGGAGTGGTCTGGGTGGACGAAAAGGCCAACGATGTGGCGCGGCTGGAAGCGTATTTCGTGGGCGACTTCCACCTCGGCGGCGGGCTACTGGCCAGCGTGCAGAAAGGCACGAGCTTTGTGTTCGAACAGGCCTACCTGAACAACGAAGTGTGGCTGCCTACTTACGAGGAGGCCCATGTGGGAGCGCGAGTGCTGCTGGTGAAGGGATTCAAGCTCAACGCCATTACGCGCTATTCAGACTACAAGCGCTTCAATGTGGAAACGCTGAACAGCATCGGCAAGCCGAAGGACGCGCCATCGGCAACACCGCCGTCAACAACTCCTACTCCAGCAAATCCGCAATGAATTCAATTTATTTTCAGGGAAGAACCGGGAAGAGCTAAACGGGATCACTCGCAAGCAAAAATTGCCAGTCGTCTAAGGTCGCCTGGAATGTGTCATCCTGAGGCTATCCGACGAGGTCCGGTGTGTGGACTCCGGTGGAGTATTAGGTTGTGAACTGTAATCACCGGACTCCAAAAACCGGAGACAGCCGAAGGACCTCAGCCTTAGATCTTGCACAAACTCTAGGTTGAGATCCTTCGGGGCGCAAACAACGCGCCCCTCAGGAAGATAATTTAGTTGAGAATGAGAAAAGCAACAACGCGTTTTGATGAATGGGAACTAAACCGCGGGAGTCTGGCTGAGAACTTCTCGCACTTTCTGCACCAGCGCGGCCGGCGAAAACGGTTTCTGCAGGAATGCCAGTCCCTCTTCCAGCATGCCGCCGCTCGTAATTACGTTATCGGTATAGCCCGACATGAAGAGCACGCGAATATCCCGGCGCCGCGCGGAAATGCGCGCCGCCAATTCGCGCCCGCTGGTTCCGGGCATCACCACGTCTGTCAAAAGCAGATGAATTTCCCCGGCAAATTTCGCGGCGATCTGTTCGGCGTGCTTGGGATCAAGCGACGGAATGACGTCGTAGCCCTTTTCCGTCAGCACTGTCTGGATGAGCTCCCGGACAGCCTCTTCATCTTCGACAACCAGAATCGTTTCCGTGCCGCGCTGGGGCCGGGGCGCGGCCTGAGCAGCAACAGCCTCGGGAACCTCATCCACACGCGGCAAATAAACTTTGAACGTGCTGCCCTTGCCCGGTTCGCTATACACCCAGATATAGCCGCCACTCTGCTTCACGATGCCGTACACGGTCGAAAGGCCGAGCCCGGTCCCGCGGCCGCTTTCCTTGGTGGTGAAAAACGGTTCGAAAATGTGCGCAACCGTCTGCCGATCCATGCCAACGCCGGTGTCCGAAACGGCCAGCATCACGTAGCGCCCGGGCCTCACGGAAACATGGTCCACTGCATAGTTTGCATCGAGGTCAGTGTTGCAGGTTTCGACCACCAGGCGGCCGCCATCGGGCATCGCGTCGCGTGCGTTCACCACCAGGTTCATGATCACCTGCTCGACCTGCGCAGGGTCAGCCTTAACTTTTCCCAGGTCGTCCTTAACGCGCGTGACCATCTCGATCCGCTCATCCATCAGCCGCCGCAGCAGCGAATCGAGATTCAGCACAATTTTATTCAGGTCCAGGATTTTCGGTTGCAACACCTGCTTGCGGCTGAAAGCCAACAACTGCCGCACCAGCGCCGCCGCGCGCCCCGCCGCATTCTCGATCCGCTCGATGTCGGCGTGTGCCTCGCTCGGAAGGCTCGGCCGGCTCAAAGCCAGCTCGGTGTAACCCGAAATAATGGTGAGGAGATTGTTGAAGTCGTGGGCGATGCCGCCCGCCAGCCGCCCAACCGCCTCCATCTTGCGTGACTGCTGGAGTTGCGTTTCCAGCGCCTTTCGCTCGGTGATGTCCACCATGATGCCTTCCATCACCGGGTGGGAATCGCTTCCTTGCACGATCACCGCCGTGTCGCTCAGCCATACCTCGCGCCCATCTTTTCGGCGCACGCGAAATTCCGCCTGGAAGGGAAACCCATCCTTGCTTTGCTCTTCCGCCGCGATCACCACGGGCAGATCGTCCGGATGTATGTGCTGATCCCAATTATGCGAAAGCGCCAGCCACTCTTCCGGCGTGTAACCCAGAATGTTTTCCACCTGCGGGCTGACATAATACCATTTGCCGTTAATTCCAATTTCAGCGATGTACGTGATGGCATTGACGTGCTCCACGAGCATGCGGTACTTAGTTTCCGCGTCCGCTCGCGCTTTTTCAGCCTGCTGGTGCTGCGTAAGATCCCGGCAGACGCACACCGTTCCGCCGTCCTGCATCCGTCCCACGTGAAACTCCACAGGGATACGGCTGCCATCCGGCCGCCGCAGTTGCAAATTTCCGGACCACTTGCCGCTTTCCTGCAGTCCTTTGCGAACCTGGGATTCGATCTCGCCAATGGGCTGGAACGCGTAGACCACTTTCCACGGCTGACCCGCGATGCGCTGGGGCGAATCAAATCCCAGCATCGTGGCAAGGGCGGAGTTGGCATAACTGTGCACGCCCTTTTCATTCAGAATCCCTATTCCTTCGATCGAAGAATCCATCGCCAGCGACTGGCGGCGCACGGTTTCTTCGTCCTGCTGCTGGCGATACTGCGTCAGGCCGATCCGCACGGCGTAGCAGGTGAACGAAATGCCCAGCAACGTGAAGCGGACGGCTTTCAGGCCGGGACCAAGCTGCGCCACCTGGATGAGGATGACCATCGGCGCGAAAAAAAACATCGCATTGTTGACTAGGGTTTCGGCCAGAGTGTGATTGTGCCTTCTTTCACGAACTTCCGATTCATGAACCGGCTGCCAGGTACCCGCCCAGAAAGCCCCAAAAAGCAGTGGAACCGACCAGCCCAGGTCATACCAAGTCCCGGTTGGCACTTCATGGGCGACTTGCAGCCAGGAAACGATGGTCGCAAGGATTCCGTAGACCAAAATATAGGCGGCAAGTCCCCCGAAAAGACGCTTTGCCTCGCGGGTGACGCTCCGCCCCCACTGAAGAAGGGCGAGAAGAAAGATGCCAGATGTTGCTGCCGTCATGACCTGAAATTCCCGGGCGAGTGCTTCCTGGTATCCAAGATTGATGGCGGGCAGATAATAGGCGCCGAAATAAATCAGAAAGAACAGAATGCCGATTTGCAGGAAGTCCAGCGCTTCGGGAACATCGACCTGGGAGTCTTCTTTATCCTGATTCAGGAAAATGGCCATGACGAAGAACGTGCCATGCGTGTCGAAGAGAAAGCGGATTAGCGAGCCGGCCGGTGGCTCAATGTGAAGGAAAAGTTCGTAGTAAGTCCAGCCAAGATCGGCCAAGCCCCAGATGCCCATGCCGAAGCCGGCCAGGGTCCAGAATGAGCGGGCGAAACCCGCGGTTCGCCGGGCCGCCCGAAAGCACATTCCAGCCGCCAGGAAACTGGAGAATATTTGCAGGGCATTTCCGAACAGGGAACCATAGAAGGATGTGCCGAGGAACACCACGGTCAACGCGTGGAGGATCACCACGGAGAGGGCCACCAGGGCCAGGGAACGCGGAAAGCGGCTAAATGCCAATAGATAGTCCTAGTACTTTGCTGTTAATCAGTTTAGGGGAGTTCTAATTTGGGAAAAATTACCATCGCTCTACCTGTGCCCGGTTGGTCATCCCCGGTTTGGATGGTCTTGGACAAGTCTTGCCGACCGTCCGGGGGGCGCACCAGGGGCTCGGTGTAGTTTGAAGGAGCAGCGCCGCGATTTTACACCGCGCCGCTCTTGCTGATTTTTTCAGCCTGGCTGTTTCGGAGCCTGCGCAAGAGCGCCCGGAATCCTCAGCGTCCCTCGAAGGGATAGCGGTCCTGCGATTGCACGGCCGCGGCAACGCGGCGGCGCAGCGCGATTGTGTCCACGGCTGGGCGCTTGCCGAAGCGCTTCAGCACGGCCATTTGGGTCGTGAGCATGTCGCCTTCGTGGACGGCGGCGATGGCGCGCTTCGCTTCGTGATCCACTCGCTCGGCGGCGTCCGCTATGAAGACGCGCGCGGCGTCGATCATCACGGAAGTGGCGGCTTCGCCTTTGCTCGCGGCGGCCTTCTGCGCGCGAAGCAGGGTTGACTCCATCGCGTAAATCTCCATCACAATGTTGGCCAGCGCGCCGATAAGTTCCTGTTCATCGGCCAGCTTTTCGCGGAATTTCTGCACCGCGCCGCCGGCGGCTTGCAGGAACATTTTCTTGGTGTTGGCGATGGTGCACGCTTCTTCCGCAAGCACGCCTTCCGGCGCTTCTTCGAACGACGGGCCGGCCAGAATTTCATCGGCCAGCTTCATGGCCGCGGGGATCAGCGCCAACTGCCCGCCCATCGCACGCTTCATCAGCATCTGGATGATCAGCATCCGGTTGATTTCGTTGGTACCCTCAAAGATGCGGTTGACGCGCGAATCCCGGTAGGCGCGGCAAACCGGATAGTCTTCGTGGAAACCGTAGCCGCCGAAAATCTGCACGCCCTCGTCCACCACGAAGTCCAGCATTTCGCTGCCGTACACCTTGGAGATGGAGCTTTCGATCGCGTATTCCTCCAGCACCTTCATCGTGTTCTGCGCTTTGTCGCCGGAACCCGAAGCCGCGTGCATAGCCGCTTCGATGTTGCCCGCGGTGCGATAGATCATCGATTCGACCGCGAAAATCTGGATCGCCATCTCCGCCAGCTTTTCCCGCATCAGGCCGAACTCGCCGATCTGCTTGCCAAACGCCTTGCGCTCCTTGCAATATTTCGCGGCGGTCATCAATACGTATTTCGAGCCGCCCACGCCGGAAGCTCCCAAGGTGAAGCGCCCCGCGTTCAACACGTTGAAGGCAACGATGTGCCCACGGCCGATTTCGTGCAACACGTTTTCCTTCGGCACCTTGCAGTTTTCCAGGAATATTGGCGTCGTCGAGCTCCCGTGAATTCCCATCTTGTGCTCTTCGTTGCCGGGTTTGCAGCCGGGGAATTTGCGCTCCACGATGAACGCGGTGAACTTCTCTCCATCCACCTTGGCGAACACCACGTACAGATCCGCGAAACCCCCGTTGGTGATCCACATCTTCTGCCCGTTCAGGATGTAGTGCGTACCTTCCTTATTCAACTCCGCGCGGGTCAGCGAATTCTGCGCGTCGCTCCCGGCCTGCGGCTCCGAAAGGCAATACGCCCCGATCATTTCGCCGCTGGCCAGCTTGGGCAGGTATTTTTTCTTCTGCTCTTCCGTGCCGAAATAAACGATCGGCAGCGTACCGATGCCGGCGTGCGCGCCATGGGTCACCGCAAAGCCGCCGTAAATCGAAATTTTCTCCGTGAGCACCGTGGTGGCGATTTTGTCGAGGCCCGCGCCGCCATACTCTTCCGGCGTCCCGCCGCTCATCAGTCCAAGCTCCGCGGCTTTGCGCACAAGTTCCGCCATCAGCCCCGGCTTCTTGTTCTCCAGATCCTTGGCCAGCGGCAGTACTTCCTTCACCACGAACTCTTCCGCGGTCTGCCCGATCAGTTTCTGGTCGTCGGAAAGATCCGCCGGAGTAAAAATATCCGCGGGCGCGGCAGATTCCAGCAGGAAGCTGCCGCCCTTTGCTGCGGGTTTGGTCAGAACGGAGGTGGCCATTGGTGATGCTCCTTGCCGGCGCAGGGCCGCTTGTAAAATTCAAACAACCGTTTGAAAATTCCAGACACGAAATTTTACCCATAGCGAGGTGATTTTCGCAATAGGCCGTATCAGGCGCCTCCCGCACGCGCTGGAGACCGCCTCTTCGCCGGGAAGAATCGTTTGTCCAACCGTGCCCGGACCGGCATCCATATCTTTACACGGGAAGAATAATTGCTATCATGTCAACCCACCGATTTCCCCAGAAGCGGTTCTGCCCGCCTGGAAGGAGTCCAGTCTTCCTGCCCGGGCATGTGCTTGAGGCTGGCTTTTCGGCAGCCCCGCACACGATGCGTAACGCCCAGCAACAGAACGCCTTAAGCCAAGGAGAATGCATATGAGCGCTGCTTCCGCCGCAACTCCCGCCCCATCCCCCGCCCAAGGGGCACCCCCCGCCACTCCGCAGGAACACGCTGCAACACAGCCAAAGGCCCGCTGGCCATGGCTCAAATCCGCCACGCCCCTGCTCGTGCTGCTCCTTGCCGTGGCCGTCATTGTCACGCTCACCCGGAACTGGAACGCCTGGGAGGGCGGCCGCGCCGAGCAGGTGACCGATGACGCTTTTGTGCGCGGCGATCTGACGCCACTGAGTACCAAAGTCGCCGGCATTGTGCGCAGTGTCAGCGTGACCGACTATCAGCGAGTCCGCGCGGGTGATCTCCTCGTCCAGTTGCAGGACGAGGACTATCAGGCGCAGCTCGCGCAGGCCGGCGCCGCCATCGAAGCCGCCAAAGCGGCTATGGAAAACAATCGCCGCCAGCGCGAATTGCAGGACACGCGCATTCAGAGAGCGCTTGCCGGGATTGACCAGGCGAAGGCGCAGATCGCCGCAGCCGAAGCGGGCGTAAACGCGGTGCAGGCCGACGTCGTGCGCACGCGGGCGGAGCGCACTCGCCAGGAATCGCTGTTGGCTTCCCAGGCGACCACGCCACAGCGCGTTGAAGCGGCGGTTGCCGACGAGCAGCGGCTTGCCGCCCAAGCGGCCAGCCGCGCGGCGGACCTCGAACAGGCGAAGACCGCGTTGCGTAGCAATGAAATCGCGGTCGAGTCAGAGCGGCGATCCAAGGAAGTCCTCGAATCCCAGCAGCGGCAGCTTGTGGCCGATCTGCACGCCAAAGAAGCGGCGTTCACCGTCGCGCAGGTGAACTTGGGTTACGCGAAAATCCAGGCGCCGGCGGACGGCACTGTCGGAGAACGGCAAGTGCGGCCCGGGCAGCTGGTTTCTCCCGGAACGCAAGTGATGACCCTGGTCGCCGATACAAAATGGGTCCAGGCGAACTTTCGCGAGACCCAGCTCACGTACATGAAAGTCGGCGATGCGGTGGAAATCCGCATTGATCAGTATCCGGGGAAAATTGTGCGCGGCAAGGTGCTGGAAATCGCTCCCGCCAGCGGCTCGCAATTCGCCCTGCTTCCCCCGGACAACGCCACCGGGAATTTCACCAAAGTCGTCCAGCGGATTCCCGTGAAGATCTCTCTCGATGATCCCAAGCTGGCCTCGCAATTGCGCCCGGGTCTTTCCGTCACTGCAGTCGTGCGAACCAACCACTAACCGGAACGCGCGATGGCCTCTCACACATCAGCGTTGCCTTCGCCGACTCCCGTCCAGGTGGCCAAGGCGATCGCCGGAGCGGTACCCTCCGAGCTTTCCCAGAGCCCGCTGGTCGGAATTTTGGGCGTGGTCCTCGGCGCGGGCATTGTCACCTTGACAGGCCGCATGCTCACTCTGGGCACCGCGGACCTGAAGGGCAGCCTGGGAATCGGCTTTGACGACGGCGCCTGGATCGCCAGCGCTTTCAACATCGCGCTGATGTTTATCGGCCCGTTTACCGTTTACCTCGGAGGCTTGCTGGGAGCCCGCCGCGTGCTGATGATTGCGGCGAGCCTCTTCACTTTGCTCTGCGCGCTGCTCCCGCTCGTTCACTCTTACAGTCTGCTGATCACCGCGCTGGTCCTGGCAGGCTTAACCTCGGGAACTTTCTATCCCCTCACCCTCAGTTTCGCCCTGAAAAATATCCCCTTGCGATTTCTTCCGTTCACCCTGGCGCTCTATGCCACGTTTGTGGACGGCGCCGTAAACATCGCGCCCTCGCTCTACGGCTGGTATCGCGACCATCTCTCCTTTCACTGGATGTTCTGGAACTCTGCTGTGCTCACCCCGATCATGGTGGCTTGTATCTACTGCGGCATTCCCGCCGCGCCCCCCGCCCAGCGAAAAGGGCCCGCGCCCAGTTTTGCCGGGTTCCTCTATGCCAGCGCCGGTTTCGCTCTGTTGTTCGCCGCCCTCGATCAGGGCCAGCGCCTGGACTGGTGGCGTTCCGGACTTTTCAACGCCCTGATTTCCGGAGCAGCCATTTTCCTGCTTGCAACCCTCGTACGGCGTTTGCGCATGCCCAATCCTCTGGTGGATTTGCCTTACCTGCGGCTATGGAACACGCAGGTTCTTGGCTTCGTGCTCATGCTGTTTCGCTTCTCCCTTTTGGCCACGATCATCCTGATCCCTCAGACGTTGGCAATTCACGGATTCGAAGCCGATCAAATCGGCCCGGCCGTCCTATGGACCGCGCTGCCGCAATTCTTGATTGCCTTCATCGCTGCCTTGCTTCTTCTGCAAGGTCTCGATTCGCGCCTGCTGATGGCCGCCGGCTTTACCTGCATGGCCGCAGCTGCGATTCTGAACGCCCAACTCACCAGCGCGTGGTCCGCACAGAATTTTTACCGCACGGAACTGCTCATGGGAGTCGGGCAATCCTTCGCGTTCATCGGCCTGGTAGCAAACATTGTGCTCCAGGCGATTTTCACCGGCGGGCTCTCCAAACCGCAAGCGGCGCTGACATTTTCCGCGTTCTTTCACATCGTCCGCCTGCTGGGTGGCCAGATCGGCGTGGCCTACATGACCCATTTCATTGCCATCAGGGAGCGCGTGCACTCGAATCTGCTCGGCCTGCACGTCCAGAAGGGAACCGCGCTCACCGACTCTTCCCTGGGCCAATTAACCGCCGGGCTGTACGGAAAATCCGCAGGGTTGGCGACGGCCGGCGGACGCGCCGCCGGATTGCTCGCTGCCCGCCTGCGGCTTCAGGCCTACACCCTTACCTTTATTGACGGGTTTCACCTGGTGGCCTGGGGGTGCGTTGCGGCATTGCTGCTGACTGCTGTCCTCCGCAAGTCTCCGTTGAATTACAAGCAAATCGGCTTTCAGGACGCAGAAGCCACTCCACCCCGAGAGGTCAAATCATGAACACGCGTGCCGCCCGCAGCTTTTGTGCCTTCGCTGTTCTCTTTTGCGCTCAAGTCGCTGGCGCCCAGGAGAGCAAATCCCCTTCGCCCCGCCACATTACTCTTGATGAAGCGGTGCAACTCGCCTTGAAGCACAACCATGTGGTGCGCATTGCCGCCTACAAAGTGGAAGAGAAAGAGCATGCCAAGCAGATTGCCAAGAGCGCCTACTTTCCCGTCCTGCGCAACGACAGCAATTTTCTTCGCGTAACCGACACGCAATTCATCGGCATTCCCGCTGGGAGCCTCGGCACAATCGGTGGCGCTCCGTTCCCTGAGAGTTCTGTGATCTTGAACCAGGGCGGCCGCTCTTTCGTTACCAGTGGCACATCCCTCACCCAACCGCTCACGGAGCTCCTGAAAGTGAAGCCCGCGAACGATATCGCAATGGCGGAATGGAACGCAACGCGCGGCAAGGCCCGTCAGGTCGAAAATCAGGTCGCCCTCCGCGTTCATCAGCTCTATTACCGTTTGCTGATCGCGCAGGCGCACCGCGAAGCCGCGGAAGCAAGAGTGAAAGCCAGCGAGGACGCGCAGCGCGAGCGCCTGGCGCAAGTCAGGTATGGCAGCGCGCTACAGGAAGAGGCAGTTGAAAGCAGGGCTCAATCCCTGGAGGCAAGGCAGGACCTGCTCACAACGGAGTTACAACTTTCGGACTTGATGATGCAACTGGATGACGCCGTTGGTCTGCCGCTCTCCACTCCGTTACTCCTGGATGCGAGCGTTCGGCAGGTGGGGGATGTCTGCCAGCATGAGGAATGCCTCAAGCTGGCCATGGCCTCCCACCCGGAGATCCTCGAAGCCAGGGCGGAATTCGAAAAGGCTTCCGCCGCCGCCCGGTTGGCAAAACGCGAATACATTCCAGACGTCGAGGCCTTTGCTCGCTACAGCTATCAGGACAATGTGCCCTTCCTGGCGAGAAATTTCGGAACATTTGGCGTTCACCTGGGTTACGACCTTTTTGATGGCGGCAGAAGAAATGCGGCCATCGCAGAGCGTAAGGCCCAGTTGAGCCAGGCGGCGGAGAATCTCGCGCGTGTCAGGGAAGAAGTCGAACTCCGCGTGCAGGCCGCGCTCAACAAGCTCGAGCGAACGCGAGAGATGGTGAAAGTTTCCGATGAACTTCTTGCCTTGCGGACGGAGTCCCGCCGCGTTTCCTCCCAGCAGATGCAGGAAGGGTCTGCGTTGCCTTCGCAGGTGGATTCCGCCGCGGCCCGCGAACTCGACGCCAAGACCTCGGTGCTTCAATCGCAATTGGAGTACATTCAGGCTCGCGATGAAATGATGGAAGCGATGGGGCAGACTCCGGAATAATTCCAGGCCGGCTTCGACAGTCTTGAAGGAGAAAAACTATGGGACGTCCCGTTGTGCATTTCGAAATTGGCTGCCGCAACTTGCCGAAGACCCAGGAGTTTTACTCCCAGATGTTCGATTGGAAAATGCAGCCCATGGGGCCGGCGGCGATGATCGCAGCCGAAACCGGCGGCATCGGCGGCCACTTGACTGCGCTGGGCCACGAACCGCATCACTACACGATTTTTTACGTGGATGTGGACGACGTGGCGACGTATCTGAAGCGGGCGGAATCGCTCGGAGGAAAAACGCTCGTCCCACCCGTGAAAATTCCCACCGGCACCTTCGCCTGGATGCAGGATCCCGAAGGAAACACCGTCGGCCTGTGGAAGGCCAATTCGTAGCAACTTTTGTTCTCTCAATCCAAAACGATCCGGAGGCCAGCGATGATTCGAAACAAAAGCCTACATAGTCAACTATTCGCCGTTTCCGCGGTGCTGGTCTTCGCTGGCGCCGCGGCTGCGCGGCAGGAAAAAGCCGGCGAGAAGCCAGCGGCCGCGCAAGCCGCGAAGCCCGGCAAGGCAGAGATGGATCGCCTGAAATTTTATCTCGGTGAATGGGACTACACGGAGAACTACCCGAAATCCGCCTCTTCTCCGAATGGCGCCACGAACACCGGCATCTATACCAGCAAGCTGGGGCCGGGCGGCAATTCGCTGATCAACACCTTCCATTCGCAGGGCCCGGTAGGTGATTTTGAAGGCCTGCTGGTCATCACCTGGGATGCCAGGGAAAGCGCCTACAAGGCTTATGTTTTTGGAAATGATTTTCCAGGCGCTGTCGTGGAAACGGGAGCGTTCGAAGGCGACGCGTTGGTTCTTCGTTCGGAACTTACTGCGGGCGGCCGGACCATGAAATTGCGCAACGTCACCCGCCCCACCACCGCCGGAACCATTGAAAGCGAAGCGTACGTTTCCGTGAACGACGCCCCGGAGAAACTCCTCGTGCGCGTCGTCGCCACGCGCAAGCACTGAAGCGAGCGCTGAAATTACCGCTCAGACGCGCTCGAAAATTCCCGCCGCGCCCATGCCGCCGCCAATGCACATCGTCACCATCCCGTAACGCGCGTTATGGCGTTCGAGCTCGCGCACCAGAGACGCCGTGAGTTTTGCTCCGGTGCAGCCGAGTGGGTGTCCAAGCGCAATCGCGCCGCCATTCGGATTTACCCGCGCGGGATCGAGATTCGCCTGCTGAATCACGGCAAGCGACTGCGCCGCGAAAGCTTCATTCAACTCAATCACCGCCACATCGCCAAGCGACAATCCCGCCAGCTTCAGCGCCTTCGGAATCGCATACACCGGCCCAATGCCGAACTCCTCGGGCGGGCATCCGGCGGTCGCGTAGGAAATAAAGCGCACTTGCGGCTTCAAGCCAAGTTGCGCCGCTTTGGTATCGCTCATGATCACCACAGCCGCGGCGCCGTCGCTCATCGGTGAACTGTTTCCCGCGGTCACCGTGCCTTTCACGTGAAACGCGGGTTTCAGCCCCGCAAGCACTTCCATCGAAGTTTCCGGCCGCGGCAATTCATCTTTGTCGAACGAAAAAATTTGTGTCGCGACTTTCGCGGGCCCTTTGCTCTTCGCGCCGTTGCCATTGGGCAGGGAAGTGATCTTCACTTCCACCGCGACGGTCTCATCCTTGAACTTGTCTGCCGCAAGCGCCGCCACTGCTTTCTTGTGCGAATCCACCGCGAACTGATCCGCGTGCTCGCGCGAAATGCCGAATTTCCGCGCAATGTTTTCGGTTCCCAGCCCCATATTGATGTACGCGTCCGGATAATGATCCACCAGCCACGGATTCGGCGAAATCTTGTTGCCGCCCATCGGCACCAGCGACATCGATTCCGTGCCACCGGCAATGATCACTTGCGCCGAGCCGCCGCGGATGCGCTCGGCTGCCAGCGCGATCGCTTGCAGCCCGCTGGCGCAAAAGCGGTTCACGGTCATCGCCGAGGTTTCGACAGGTAGTCCCGCGCGCAACGCCGCGATTCGCGCCACGTTCATGCCCTGTTCGCCTTCCGGCATGGCGCAGCCCAGAATCACATCGTCAATTTCCTTGGGATCAAGCCCCGGCACGCGCGCCAGCGCCTCTTTGATGACCAGCGCCGCCAGATCATCGGGACGAGTGGTGCGGAGAGAACCCTTGAAACCGCGTCCCACGGGAGTACGAACGGAAGAAACAATAACGGCATCGGCCATGGCAAACCTCTTTCCTGCGTAATTCTCCCGATTGTCGGCCCCTGCGCCCCAAAAAGCAAATCAGCAAAAAACGCAGTAGTTGGCCAATCTGCAGTATAGTGCCTGGCAAAGCTCTGACCTTTTGTCCCATCGTTGCGAAACTGAGCGGGACCCTGGAGGCTCGTGATGCCGGATTCACCCAAGGCGCGGAGAATTAGCCCCATGTTGGTGACAGCCGATATGGAGGAAACGCTAGCATTTTACCAGGACGTTCTTGGATTCACCCCGTTGTTAAAGTCTCCGGAGTACTCGATCATCGAGCGAGATGGCCAAACCATCCACTTTCAGAAAGCTGCCTCCGAGGAAGTCATGAACTGCGTCCGGGGGCATACAGAGATCTATATCGAGGTTTCTGGAATCCATCCTCTCTGGGAACATGTGAAAGCTTTCAAGGATCGGTACGGAATTAGGGATCTATTTGATCGGGAATATGGAATGACGGAGTTCCATATCTCGGATCCAAACGGCTGCTTGGTTTTTGTGGGGCAGCCTCATTCCCGATGAACTCACATCCCCTGCTATCAGACTGAACCGCTGCTAAAAACAGGGCAGGCGGAATCATGCCCCTGCCTCGATCACGCCGATGATGGTCGAAAGGCTAAAACTGCAACCGCAGACTGAACTGCACAACCCGCGGACCGCCGCCGCCAAGCCCCGGATTCCCCTGCGCCACGTCCGGGGTTTGCGTGATCAGCCCAAACGAGGGCGACCCAAAAGATCCCTGGGGAAGAGCGAAGTTGGGATGGTTGAACAGGTTGAAGAACTCGGCCCGGAATTGCAGAAGCATTGGTTCCCGGATCGGGAAGTTCTTGGTCGTGGAAAAATCCAGATTGCGGTAGCCGGGACCATAGATAGCGTTGCGCCCCAAATCCCCAAACGTATTATTCGCGGGTTGGCTGAAGGCATTTGGATTCAGATATCCGCTCGACGGGGACCAATTGGAGAAAATGGGATTCACGCCTGCGACCACATTAGGACGCTGGTGAAAATTGAAAGTCCCACTCGTATCATTCGAGTTGACGATAGGAATGGGGCGCCCGGTCTGAACCGTGATGATGGTATTCAATTGCCAACCGGCCCCCAGCAGATGCGGTAGGCCCGGCAAGGTCGGAACGCTATAGTTAATGGCCGAGGTCCATCGCTGGCGCGTATCGAAAGTCGACGGGCCTTTTTCCGCGCGCAAGTTGTCTGAATTTTGCGGGAAGGCCGCGCTGGCAAAGTTGAAATCGATTCCATCGGAGGCTCCGTCAATCGATTTCCCCCACGCATAGGTCGAAAACCCGGAAAATCCATGGAACTGCAGCAGGCGCACGGTGGTTTGCAGCGCGTTGTAAGTCGAATTTGCGCCTCCGGAGAACACATCGATGACAGACCACTGTGTGTTCGTGAAGTCCTGGTTCTTATCGTACAAACGGGTCAGTTTGGTCCCTTTCGTTCCGACATAACCGACTTCGAAGGCGACACTATTCCCAAGTTCCCGCTGCACGTTCAGGTTCCAGCTCTGAACATAGGGAGTGCGAAGATTTAGGTCCGTAATGAAGATGGATTGCAAATTGGTTGTCGGCGTGAAAACGGCGCCTGCCGCCGCGCCATTCGTCCAAGCTGTCTGGTTGAAGTCCATCCCGCCAACAAAATAAGGACTTCCCGCCAACGAAGGGGCGGGGTTCGTTGCGATGCCTGCAGAATTGGTGAAGTTGGCGATGAGGTTATTCTGCGGCGTGTAGTCGTAGTAGATGCCATAGGCCGCGCGCACCACGGTGTTCCGGCGCGGGCTCCACGAAATGCCGAGTCGCGGAGCGAAATTGTTGAGATCCCGGTTGTACACGTGCGGGAGTGTCGGAGAGCCGACCTGCACGAGGTTGCCGGAGGAGTCAAAGTTGGACAGCAGATTATGCTTCTCTCCAAGGGGGCCGAAATATTCCCAACGCAAACCGGCAGTTACCGTCAAATTGCTGCGGACGCGCCACTCATCCTGGCCGAAGAAGCCCAAGTTGTTGTTGAAAGTAAAGCGGCGGGTATTACCCTGATTGGCAAAGGTGTTTGAGAAGGAAAAGACGTCGCCCAGATAGTAGCCCACCAGGGTATCGACAAAAATATTGGGATCGATGCCCGGGTTGAAGACCACCACTAAACCCCGCCCTAAGTTGTCGTTAAAACTCTGCACATCATAGCGATGATACTCGCCGCCAAACTTGAGAGTGTGCTTTCCGCGAATCCATGTGTAATTGTCGAGGATTTGAAATGTTTCGCTGGTGCGCCCGCGAGGCAAGCTGAAGGCAGTTGCGCCCAGATTGTCGAATGTGCCGCCGTTGAAATCGATCTCCGGCAATCCCGGCAGCCCGGTCCCGAAATTGATTCCGAAAGTGGAGGGATTAATGAAGTTCGGATTTCCCGGCGTCGCATCGGCCGAATTGAAGCTGGTAGTGAACCGCGTATAGCCGAATCGTATCTCGTTGATTTTTTGCGGTGAAAAGGTAGTGAGCCAACTGGCGGAAACCACTTGCACTTGAGTGGGCGAGAGTTGTTCAAAGGTCGAAACGCGCGAACCGCCTCCGTCACTCGCAGACCCGAGCGGAAAAGCCTGGTCGCTTTTTCCAAAGGCATAACGGCCTGTGATGGTGTTATTTTTCGAGAGATTGAAATCCACTTTGGCAATCAGATTGTTTCCATTGTTCGAATCGCGAACGGTGTAAGGGAGTGTGTGGCCCGCCTGATCCGTCGTTGTCGGCATGAAGCTGAGGATTTTATCGAGAGGAGCTAGATTCAGCGTGGGGTCAGCCGCCAACGCCTCCGTGCGGGCCGTAGCGATGTCCTGTTTGGTTGGGACGAATAGATTGAAATCCGAGCCAACGACTTCGCGCTGCCCTTCGTACGCCAGGAAAAAGAAAGCGCGATCCTTGATGATTGGGCCGCCCAGCGAACCGCCGAAATTATTGTTGTTGAAATGCGATTGGGGGTTGGGCGTTCCATCCTGTTGTAGCTTGGTGTTGAAATAATTGCGCGCGTCGAACGCGGAGTTCCGGTTGTATTCGTAGAGCGAACCGTGCAAACGGTTGGTGCCTGAGCGGGTGACAATATTGACCACTGCGCCGGAGTTGCGCCCGTATTCGCTGCCGAACTGCGACTGGATGCTGAACTCCTGTATGGCATCCAGCGGCAGCAGCGTCGCGGGAGCACCGGTAATGCCCACCTGGTTCAACGCCGAGTTGTTGAAGAAGGGATCGTTGTTGTCCGTGCCGTCAAGATTGTAATTGTTCGAGCGGTCGCGGTTGCCATTGATATTGAACTGCCCGAACCCCTTTTCGCTGCCCGCCACGCCGGAGCCTTCCACGGTAACGCCGGGAGTAAGCGCGACGAGCTTCCCGAAATCTCGGCCATTCAGCGGCAACTCCTGCACCAGTTGCCGGTCCACCACCTGCGACAGCGTGGTGCTGGAAGTTTCCATCAGCGGCACCGTCTCGACCACGGTCACCGTATCCTGGCGATCTTTCACCTGGCTCAGCTTCACGCCGATAATGGTTTCCGCCCCCACTTCCACGCGAACGCGCGAAACGCGCGCCTCCTGAAGCCCCGGCGCCATCGCCGAAACTTCGTACTCTCCCGCGGGGAGTTCCAGAAAACGATATTCGCCATCCGCGTCAGCGGCCACCTCTCGCGTTTCGCTGGTGCCCAGATTCCGCGCGGTCACTTTCGCTCCGGCCACGCGCAATCCGTGCGCGTCCGTAATTTCTCCCCGGATCCCTCCGCGGAAAGACTGTGCAGCCACATTCGCGAAATTTTCATTCACTAGGAAGACGAATAGAAGCACCAATCCCAACCGCAACCCCAGGGAAACTGCGCTCCGTAAGTTCATGACCTGTTCCTTTTTCTTTCGGGATCCATCCTCGAATTGATGGAATCCATGCATGGCCGGAAAGCCCGTGCAGCCTGGATTGCTCCTTGGTAATTACCCTGCCAGCCGAAGGATTCAGCCGGCCTCACCCGTGCGGCGACACCACCGCAAACCCCTACATCGTCTAAACAGACGGGCGCGCCGCTCCAGCGAAAGCAAACCCCCGCGACGCATCTGCCGAGCTTCCCGCATTACTTCCCCCCAAGCGGCGCGCTCTTTTTCGGAATAAAGACGGGCACCGGAGGCGTAATCTTGTTCACCGCGGAAAAACTGCGCTCGTTCAGCGCCAGCCCGACCCTCCCGCGAGAGTCAACATACAGCAGCGGGTCGCCTACAGGCACGTCCATAAACGTCTTCGTGTACGGTGCCGTGAACGGTTTCTTGTTCAACAGGACCGTAACCCGGTCGCCCAGTTTGTAGCCAAGATTCTTGAACTCCTCGCCGGTGATGTCCGTGATCAGCGAACCGAACGGATCATCCAACGCGATCACTTCTCCCTCGACGCCCTTGTCGGTGACACTTGCCCTCCTCGGCGTGAGCCGAACAAGTTGCTGCACCTCCGCGCCGACCAGCGTGTAGTCCCAACCCGCGGCAAGATGCGCTCCGACCGGCGAGAAAATGTCCCGTCCGTGGAATGTCGAAGAAATCGTGTCGCCAATCATCCAGCTCGTGTTGGTAATCTCCCGGGCGGAGTCCAGTCCATCGCGGTCAATCACCGGCGACACCAGCCCGTTATCGGGCACCACAAAATATTGGCCCTTCTTGGACTTCACCACCACTGCCCTGCGGTTGGTGCCCACCCCCGGATCGATTACCCCCACAAACACCGTCCCTGCCGGATAGTAAGGCGTCACTCCCGCCAGAAACCGCGCGCCTTCTTCAATCGAAAAGGGAGTCACCTGGTGGGAGATGTCCATAATCCGGACATCCGGCGCGATACTCACCATCACGGCCTTGCAGATGGCGACCGCATCGTTGGCGGTCCCAAAATCGGTCATAAAGACTACGACCGGACGGGAACCCACTCGTTGCCCAGCAGTGCCCTGGCCCCTTGGCGCTTGTTCCGTTTTGGAACAAGCCACGAGCATCATTGAAAGCGCGAAGACTAAAAGTGAATGGAATGCTCCGTAACGGCGAGACTTCATCAAAGGCATCTCCGTATCTGGAATACCGCAAGAGCCGGAAAGATTCCGGACTGACTCATTCTTTTGGAGTTGGGAAGTTCGCGTCCCCCCGAACGCGGAAGCCAATCGAGCACACAATATGCGCGACCCAGACTCACCCCCATGCTCAAATTAGTATAAGGGATACTCCAAATGGCTGGCCAGCACTCCTTTGCGCCTTCCATCCCGGCCTCTCGGCATGGTTTTCAATGCCCGTGGCTCGATTCTTATCTGGCGAACAGAGACTTGCGCATCGTCCGGGGTAAGGCCAGACTATAGGTATTCATCCCGCCCAAAATTCAGATTGCCGCTCCCTTGGGAGCCATGGAGGTTTTGCATATGGGCTTTCTCGCGTGGATTATCACGGGCCTGATCGCTGGATGGTTGGCTGGCACCGTAATGAGAGGTGGTGGCTATGGCATTCTCGTGGACATCATCCTTGGGATACTCGGCGGCATCGTCGGCGGGTGGCTTTTTGGGCTAATGGGCATCTGGCCGGGCGGCGGGATGATCGGAGCGATCATCGTCGCGTTCGTAGGGGCCGTAATTCTGGTTTGGATCACTCGCCTGATTAAGAAGGCCTAGTTGAGCAAGACAAGGCTTTGCTTGGACCCCGGCCGCCCAGTTTTGAGCGCCCGGGGTCTTTTCGCGTTAGGCCGACGTCCTCGTCCAAGCGAGGTAAGGGTGCAAATCCTGGAGAGGACAGGCTCCTGTACCCTGTCCGATAGGACAGGTTTTTCCACAGGACAGTACCCGAAGCTTAGGCGAAAATTAGCGGTTCCTGAGGCTTCCAAATAAGACACCTAGAATCTATAATTTACAATGAATTCGCTCGAGGTATGGTCGTACTAGGAGTTTCGTTTACAGCTAATTTTGGTGCTACTGTACCATTTCCCTTAAACCCCCTCTCCTGTCTAATGGGACAGGTACGCAGATTGGTCCCCTTGGTCGGGGAAAGTCATCCAACATGCGTCGGTCGTTTCAAGCCGTGGTTCAGATTTCATCGGGGCTTCAAGGAAGAGGGGCGGGTCAGGATGAGCAAACAGGACAATGGTCGCAAATGGATTTGGTGGTTCCTGGGGACAATCGCCGCGATGCAGCTTTATTTCGTGCGCGAACTGCTGGCGGCTTTCGCGATTTTCATTCTCGGTTTTGCTGTGATCGGCGTTTGCATCGCTTCGCTGTATCTCGCGCAGAAGACCTGGGAAGCGGGGGTTGCGCAATTGGCAGCCAGCCGGAATCCAATGATTCTGGCGGTGCGGCGCAGCGTTGCCTCGGTTGAAGATCTGGCGCGCCGGCCGATTCGGCGTCCGGATTCGCAACCGGTTTCGTAAAAGGTTTGCTTCTCCTGTTGTTGCCAGTGCACACAGATTTGGAATCTGCGGCTGGTCTTGGGCGGTTCCCAAATCTGTTTCGTGAAGCAAAGGGCCAGCCGTCCTGAGAGAGCGGCTGGCCCTTCTCTTTTGTTTGCGAACCCTCCCGCAATTTCACACCAGAAACGCACAGCTTTTTTCTTTTCCCCAATTCTGTTATCGTTGCCCCTCCCTGGAGGACTGAATGAATTGTTTTTTCACACGGCTCGTTTGTTTCACGCTCGTTGCAGCAATTCTTTGTACCCCAATCGTTCGCGCTCAGGAGAAGCCTGCGCCTGCGCCGAAAAAACTCGCGATCCGCGCCGGCCGACTGATTGACGGCAAAAGCGACACGCCCATTGCCAACGCCCTCATCCTCGTCGAAGGCGACAAAATTGTTAGCGTGACTCCCGGGGGAACTCCCCCCGCAGGCGTGGAACTCATCGATCTTTCGAAAGCCACCGTGCTCCCTGGATTCGTGGACGCCCACACCCACGTTCTGCTGCAAGGCGATATCACTCAGGAAGACTACGACGCGCAGCTCCTCAAGCAATCCATCCCCTACCGCGCCATTCTCGCGGCCCGCAACGCGCAGATCGCCCTCGGCCACGGCTTCACGGCCATGCGCGACCTCGAAACCGAAGGCGCCATGTATGCCGATGTTGACGTGAAGCATGCCATCAACAACGGCGAAGTCCCCGGCCCGCACATGCAGGTCTCCACACGCGCCATGACGCCCACCGGGATGTACGGCCCTTACGGCTATTCCTGGGAAATCACGATTCCCCAAGGCGTGCAATATGTGGACGGAGTCGACGAAGCGCGCAAAGCCGTCCGCGAGCAGATCCGCTATGGCGCGGACTGGATCAAGTATTACTCCGACCACGGCTATTTTTACGGCCCGGACAACGTCGTGCTGCACAGCCACGTGAATTTCACCGACGAAGAAGCCAAGGCCATCGTGGATGAAACCCATCGCCTCGGCCACAAAGTCGCAGCCCACGCCATCGGCAGCGACGGCATCGCCGCCGCGTTGAAAGCGGGCGTGGACTCGATCGAACACGGCGATGGCCTGACCGAGCCCGAGATGGAAGAAATGGCGCGCCGCGGCACCTACTGGGTGCCGACAATCATGGTCGGCGCCTACGTCGCTCCGGGCCGAGCAGGGAACTGGACGAAGATGGTCGAGACGGAAAAGGCTGCGTTCCAACTCGCGCTGAAAAAAGGCGTGAAGATCGTCCTCGGCACCGACGCCGGCGGCTTCGACTGGCGCGAACTCAACCAGGCAATGGAGTTCGACTACTACGTGAAATACGGCATGACGCCCATGCAGGCCATTCGCTCCGCCACCACCACCGCCGCCGAACTATTGGGCTGGTCCGACAAAATGGGCACCATCGAACCCGGCAAGTGGGCCGACCTCGTCGCCGTCTCCGGCGACCCCCTCAAAGACATCACCGAGTTACAGCGGGTGAAATTCGTCCTCAAGGGTGGCAGTGTCTTTAAGAACGATTTGCACTGATATTTTGTGCCGAAGGGAAGGGCCCATTGCATCGGCTCCTAGCGCAGGCTTCTTTTCAATCTAATTGCGTGAACCCAGAATTTCCAACAGCTTTTTGCAACCGGCCTTAAAATTCTTCCGGAAGTCGATCATCTCGATGTCAGCGAGGGTCCAGGAAAGCTGATCGTACTTGCATTTGCCGATAAGAATTGGAACGACGCGGCGCCGGTACCTATTTTGCCTTAGGGCGTACAGCAGTTCCCGCTTGACCCAGATCGACTTGACCGATTTCGGAGAAAGAACAATCAGAAACCAATCACAACGGTCCAGGGCCTGGCCGATTTCGTCGTGCCATTCCGTCGCTCCGGGGATGTGCCGCTCGCTGTACCAATAGCCGATTCTGTTTCTTTTGAAGAATCTTACCAGCCGATGAACAAATTTCCGGTCTCCGGTTGAATGCGAGACAAAGACTTCCTTTGCGCGCCTGGATTTGCCCGCCACAGCCCTAGGCAACACGCTTCAATTTTTGCGCGATGGATGCGCCGATCTTATCGGCGCTCTGTTTTGCGTCGTACAGTTCGAACTTCTGGAGTATCCAAGGGACATTCTTCGTCGGGCGAACAAGGACAGGAAAAATGCGCTCTTTGAACTTTGTGTTTCCGAGCGCATATTCCAGCTCACTCTGTAGAAGTTCCGAACGGAGCGATTCCGGTGAAAGCAGCACGACTAGGGCGTGAGAACTCTCAAGGGCCTTGCCCACGCGCAGCCATGGATTTTCGCCCGGGAGGATCTCGGTGGACGGCGTCCAAACACGGAGGCCCCGTTCGGTCAATTCCTTTGAAAGGGAATGGGCGAACTCTTTATCTTCCGGGGCGTAGCTGAGGAATACTTGCACGATACACCTGCTCTCAAAGCTCATTATAACACCGGAAACAAAGGGGAATGTACAGCTTCCAATCTACGTCCACAAACTCAGAAAAACGCGGCGCCGCCGTCGACATTGATGGACTGGCCGACCATCGCGCTGGACAAATCGGAGCAGAGAAAGAGCGCCGCTTGCGCGATTTCCATCGCTGTTTGTCCGCGTCCCTGCAGAATTGAGTTCAGGAAGCCTTTCAACTGTTCCTCGGGGCTGACATTTAATCTTTTGGCCAGCGTGTTGCCGAGTTCCTTGCTCATCTCCGTTTCCGTCACCGGCCCCGGGCAGATGGCGTTCACGCGCACGCCGTTCCGTGCGGCTTCCGCGGCCATCACGCGGGTGAGTCCCAGCAGGCCTGCTTTGGCCGCTGCATACGCCGAGCCCCAGCCAAACGCCGACTTCGCCGAGAGGCTCGAGATATTCAGGATTACGCCGGAGTTCCGCGCGTACATTCCCGGCAGCGCCAATTTGCTCAGCACAAACGCCGCGCGGAGGTGCACATTGATCACCTTTTCGAACTCGTCCAGCGGATACTCTTCCACCGGCACCACCGGCCCGTAGTGCCCCGCGTTGTTCACCAGAATGTCCACACGCCCAAACTGCTTCTCCGCCGCCGCGAACGCTCGCTCGCAATCCGCGACCTGCGTCAGATCGGCGGTGGCAAAGCCCACCTTGCCGCCGTCGGTCGCAATCTCTTTCGCGACTCCTGCAAGCTCCTTCTCCATTCGAGCCGTCAGAAAAATCGCCCCGCCTTCCTTCGCAAACAGCTTCGCCATCGCGCGCCCAATGCCGCGCCCCGATCCGGTAATCAACGCAACTTTATTTTCCAGCAGCATCAATGAGCCGTGCCTCCGCAAGTCTTGCTTTTCAGCGCAGGCAGCAGCCGCGCAAACAGTTCCTTATCCGTCGGCGGCTCGCCGAGAATATCCCATCCCGTGAACACCACGATCATCTCTTCCTCCGGAAACACCATCATCCGCTGCCCGCCGAATCCCCGCGCCATCCACACGTAGCCTGCGGTATCCGTCCGCTTCAGCAGCCACCACTTGTAACCATACCTATAATCGCCCTCGGCATCGATATAGCCCTGCAACGATTCCGCGACCCATGCCTTCGAAACGATCTGCTTCCCCTCCCAAACCCCATCATGCAGGTACAAGTAACCAATCTTCGCCAGGTCGTTCCCGTTCAGATACAACCCGCCTTCCGTGTCGATCACTTCCATATACGACCGCTTCCAGTGGTGCTTAATCCCGAGCGGCGCAAACAAATATTTCTCCCCATAGTCGTCGATGTCCTGCCCCGTCTCTTTCTTGAAAATGTAGGCGAGCAACTCAGTAACGCCGCTGCTGTAATTAAAAACTTTTCCCGGCTCCGCGGCCATCGGCTTATCAATCACGTACTGCACCCAGTCGTCGGTTGCTTCCATGATGCTGGCGTCACTGCGCGGGTCGTCGTAAGGCACATCCTCAATCCATTCCAGCCCCGCCGTCATCGTCAACACATCGCGCAAGGTCATGCGCCGCTTGCGCTCATCCACATTCTTCACCTTGGCCACATCGAAAAATTTCAGCACCGGCGTATCCACCGCCGCCTTGAAGTCGCCACGGTTCATCGCCACGCCGATAATCACCGAAGTCACCGTCTTGCTAACCGACTGCATCGTGTGCATATCCGTGCCGTGATAATAAGGGTGCCAGTCTGGATCAAAATAGTTATAGCGGCCCGTGAGCCGCGCGTTCAGCGGGCCTTTCTCCTTCGCCTGCTTCCCATAAATCTTCGCGTAATCGTGCGGATACGTGCGTTCGTAAACTTTTTCCCCGCAACGAAAAACCGCGAAGCTATCCACCAGCGAAAATTTCCCTGCGGCCAGCTCTTTGTCCAGCGCGTCGAGAACCTTCTCGTCCAGCCCAACACTCGCCGGCCTCGCCGTCGCCCAACCCTTCGTCGGCCATAAAGTGTCCACACCCGGCGCACTCGGCCGCTCCCCAGCCAGCAGCGCCACCATAGGAGCCAGCAAAACGCAACAAACCGCCACCGAAAACACACTCTGCTTGTTCATCCCGGCTCCTGAAATGCAGTCTTCTCGTGCAACTTGTGAGGCGCTGCTGCCGTCCGCCTTCGGTGCATGACCTTATGGTGCGCCCGCATTCATGTCAAGCGCCGCCAATCATCCATTCTTTGATTTGGTGCGAATGGCCCCTTCTACGGTAAAATTGTAGGGTTATGATCTCAGTTGAAAACGTCACCATGCGCTTCGGCGCCCGCGTCCTCTTTGAGGACGTCACCACCACTTTTATGGCGGGTCGCCGCTACGCTATTTCCGGGCCTAACGGCGCCGGCAAATCCACCTTTATGAAGATCCTGACCGGCGAACAGGATGCGACCCACGGCACCATCACGCGCCCCAAGAAAATCGGCATCCTGCGCCAGGACCAGTTCGCCTTCGACAAATTCCGCGTCCTCGACACCGTCATCATGGGCAACGCCAGTCTTTGGAAAGCCCTCCAGGAACGCGAAGCCCTCTACGCCAAGCCGCACGATGAGCTGACCGACGCAGACGGCATGCGCCTCGGCGAACTCGAAGGCATCGTCGGCGAAGAGAACGGTTACACCGCCGAAGCCGACGCGGGTGTGCTGCTCGACGGCTTGGGCATTGAAGCAGAAGTTCACGAGCGCAAGATGGGCGAAATCCAGGGCGGCCAGAAAGTCCGCGTACTGCTCGCGCAGGCGCTTTTCGGCAATCCCTCCGCCCTGCTGCTCGACGAGCCCACCAACAACCTCGACCTCGATTCCGTACACTGGCTGAAGGAATATCTCTGCGAATATCACGGCGTGCTGATCGTGATTTCGCACGACCGCCACTTCCTGAACAACGTCTGCACCCACACCGCCGACATCGACTATCAAACCATCATCATGTATCCCGGCGGCTACGACGACATGGTCATGGCCAAGACGCAGATCCGCTCCCGCATGGAAGCGGAAAACGCCGTCCGCGAAAAGAAAATCTCGCAGCTCAACGATTTCATCGCGCGCTTTTCCGCCGGCACGCGTTCCGCGCAGGCCACCTCGCGCAAAAAGGAAGTCGAACGCCTGCAGGTTTCCGAGCTGGCCCGCTCAAACATCCAGCGCCCGTATATCCGCTTTCAGTTCGACGTGCCTTCCGGCCGCGCCCCGCTTGAGATCAAGCACCTGACGAAGTCCTACGACGACCTGAAGGTGATTCCGAATTTTTCCGCCAACGTCACCCGCGGCGAAAAAATCGCCCTCACCGGCCGCAACGGCGCCGGCAAGACCACCATGCTGCGGTCCATCATCCGCAACGCCGGCCAGTTCATCGGCGAAGCCGAGCACAAGTTCAAAATCGACTCCGGCAATGTGATCTGGGGACACGAAGTCACCGTCGGCTATTTCCCGCAAGACTTCGGCTATACCATCGACAAGTCCAAGGGTATTTCCGCGCTCGACTGGCTCTGGCAGTTCAAGCCCCAGGCGCCGCAAGAGGAAATTCGCGCAGCCCTGGGCCAAATGCTCTTCAGCGGCGAAGACGCGCTAAAACCCACTTCCGGCCTCTCCGGCGGCGAGTGCGCCCGTCTGATCTTCTGCCGGCTGATGATTCAGAAGCCCAACTTCCTGGTGCTCGACGAGCCCACCAACAACCTCGACCTCGAATCCAACAACGCCCTCAACATCGCGCTGCAAAAATACGAAGGCACGGTTCTGCTCGTCACTCACGACGAAGACGTCCTCGACGAAGTCGCCACCCGCGTCTGGCATTTGCAGGGCGGCAAAATCGAAGATTTCAAAGGCACCTACGAAGACTTCCAAAGCCGCGCGCAAAAACCCGTCGGCGAACTAGCCAAAGGCCGCAAGTAATCGCGCCGATTCCAAACGCCGCAATTCCTACTTTGGAGTGGGGCTTGCCCTGAGTAGAACCGAAGGGTGGCTCTGCCACCGCTTTTACGGTCTCAAATTCTCCACCCAGCGAACATCAAGCAGGCAGTGTCATCCTGCTTGCCCGCCGCAGGAGGGAGGCTATCCGGCGAGGATAGCCGAAGGACCTCAACGTAAGCACCGCGCAAACTTCTAAAGTTGAGATCCTTCGCGCCGCAATCCGCCCGCCGCTCAGGATGACAATGTTTTGATTTTTTCTAGTAATTGAGAGACCACGCCCTAGTGGAAGCACAGCGAGCGTGAAGCATTCGAACTCGCTATTTCGTCTTCAATCCCTTCAGCAAATGCTTCGCCGCTACATCCGCCTGATACGGCGTAATCGTGTGCTTGTTGTTCAGCTCTTTCTGGCTGATCGCGCGATACGCCAGCTTCTTCGGCTCGCGCAAGGCCACGTCAATCACAAACGTGCCCTCGTGGTAGCGCACATTCTGGAACGCCACTTCCGGTGGCCCCCAGCCCCAGCTGGACCAGCATCCATAAGGCCCGCAAACCACGCCGGGGTAGCCGGGATACACCCGCTCCACGGTCGCGTTCTGCGTCCTCACCGCAACGTGATAATCCACCCAAAAATCGGCAATCGCGGGGTCCGTCACTTGCGTCAAGCCCTTCGACTGCAGATTTTTCGCAATCGCGAATTTCAGTGTGTCCCGATTCGCCTCGGTGTTCCAGTCGCGGTTGCTCTCCAGCCGCTGCCTAGGCCCGGGTTGGGCCTGCGGCTCCGGCGTAATAACATCGCGGGACACTACGGGCCTGCCGCCTTCAGCGCCGCGCTTTCCGCCTTCCGGCTCATTCACCGGCCGCCAAGCCCACGTCATGCCCTTCGTGACGCGAATGTCCGGGTCGCGAATGATCTCCACATTATTGTCATCGCACCCGGAAAGAAAAACCCCGCCAGCCACAAGGCCGGCCATCAGCACTGCGCTTGCTGCTCGTTTGCCCATGTCCACGGAACGTACCTCCACTCTCCATTTAACACCGCTTCCGGCAAAAAGTTGGATGCGCCCAGGCCTAATTTTAGTCGTTTCTTGGTGGGTAGTTTTACAGCGTCCGAAGCCTGCTCACGAAGGGACTTCCCAATCCGCCGGGGGAAACGTCACCGGCCAGAATTTGGGTGCCGGCCGGTCAAACTCAAACGCAATGTGAAAGTGCTCCCTGCCAGTTTCGTCCACGCGCACCACCCGGCAACTCATTTCCGATCCCGTAGCCGGATTTGTCAGCAGAAAAGACTGCCCCACGTGCAAATGCTCCTTCATTTCCATCAACCCGCCGTGCGCATTCACCACCAGCGTTTTCGCTTCTACCCGAATCTGCTGGCGCTCCTCGTTCTCCGCTAAAACCTTCACCGGCATGTGCAGCATCACACGTTCGCTTCTTCGCCGGTTTTGGGCAGCCTGGGTTTCCGCCATAAGGATTCTCTTATCCCCTATTCTACGCACTTGCGGGGTGCCCGGACTGTCCCAAAAGACAGGTTTTTGCCTCTTTTTCCGAATCCCTAACACCTGCCGGTGCACGGGAAACGCGACTTTGATATGATGGAATCTTGAAATTTCAGTAGTTTAGGAGCCAGATGGCCACCCAAACCGAAACGAAAACCCTGCTCCGTGTGCGTCCCCGCGGGTTCTGCGCCGGGGTCGTTCGCGCAGTCGACATTGTGGAGCTCGCGCTCGAAGCCTACGGCGCGCCCGTCTACGTCCATCACGAAATCGTCCACAACACTTACGTAGTGGAACAGCTCCGCCGCCGCGGCGCGATCTTCGTCGAGACCATCGAAGAAGTGCCCTCCAATTCCGTGCTGGTCTTCAGCGCCCACGGCGTTCCCCCCACCGTTCGCCAGGAAGCCAAAGACCGCTCGCTGCGCGTCATCGACGCCACCTGCCCGCTCGTCACCAAGGTGCATCTCGAAGCTCTCAAGTTTGCCCGCGAAAAGCGCACCATCATTCTGATTGGCCACAAGGATCACCAGGAAATTGTCGGCACCTCGGGCGAAGCTCCCGACCGCACAATGGTCGTGGATTCTATCGCGGCCGTGGACGCGCTGCACGTGGAAGATCCTGACAAGCTCGCGTTCCTCACGCAAACCACGCTCAGCCTCTATGACACCCAGGAAATCGTGGCCCGCCTCCGCCAGCGTTTTCCCAAAATTATCGGCCCTGCCAGCGACGACATCTGCTACGCTACGCAAAACCGCCAGGAAGCGGTCGAACAAGTTGCCAAGGATGTGGACCTCATCCTCGTCGTCGGCTCGCAGAACAGCTCCAACTCCAACCGCCTGGTGGAACTCGCCCAGCGCCTGAATCGCAAGGCGAAGCTTATCGACTCCGCCAACGATATCGATCCCAAGTGGCTCGAAGGTGTCACCCGCATCGGCCTCACCGCGGGAGCCTCAGCTCCCGAAGTTCTGGTGGAGCAGGTCAGCGAACGCCTCGCCAATTTTGGTTTTACGGACCAGCGCGATCTCGACCTGATCCGCGAGGATGTGCGTTTCACGCTCCCTCCGGAACTGCAATCCATCGCGCCCGCGCCGCGACGCTAGCTGCGGTTAGCGTGCGTCCAAAGAACTTTGCATAGCTTTGCCGGGCAGGGAAGTATCCCGGCGCAATCCACCGGTACCCGGCAGTTCCGCTGTAGCGGCCATTTCCAAGTGGCCAGGCGATTCCCCGCAGCACAAGGAGCGTACCTTGGCGGTTAAGATCGTTCGTCAGCCGAACAAAATTGCCCTCATCGGAGCACCTTCCAGCGCCGCCGCTTTTCTTCCCGGGAGCGAAAAAGCTCCCGCCGCCCTTCGCGCCGCCGGCATCGTCGAACGCCTGCAATCCATCGGCTACGAAGTTACCGACCTCGGCGACTGCGCGCCCCGATTGTTCGCCGATGATGAGGAACACAAGCGCGCCCGCAACATCCCGGCAATCGTCGCCTCGCTCAACGACCTCAAGCCGCACGCGGAAATGGGTCTCAAAGCCGGCGCGCTCGTGCTTGTCCTCGGCGGCGATTGCACGCAGATAATCGCGCTGCTCACCGGCGCGCGCCGCTACTACAAGCATGTGAATCTTCTCTGGTTTGATCGCGACGCGGACCTTAACACCCCGGCCAGCACGCCCTCCGGCCGCCTCGACGGCATGGTGCTTGCCAGCATCATCGGCAAAGGCTCGCCCGAACTCGTGCGTTTCTGGGGAGAGCCGCCGCTGGTGCGCGAACCCGACGCGCTCATCTATGGCCTCGAACGCGTCGATCCGCCCGAAATTGATTTTCTCACCCGCTCGCCGCTGCGCCACGTCTACGCCGCCGATATTCGGCTTCACGGCGTCGAAAAATCGGCGCACGATGCCCTCGCGCACCTGCACGCGGACTCGCGGGAATTCATGCTGCACTTGGATCTCGACGTCATCGCTCAGGATGATTTTGCGGCCACGAACATGCCGGACCCGGGCGGGCTTTCGTTTGGCGAAGTTCAGAGTTCTTTGGTGGAATTTGTGAAGCAGAAGAATCTGCTGGCCCTGGATGTGGCTCAGTACAACCCGGACAAGGATCCCGATGGCTCCGCTGCCAAAAAAGTGGTGGATTTGCTCGCCGATGCGCTGGCCGCGCGCCTCGAATCTCTTGCGGCGCCCGCTCCTCCCGCCGCGACTCCCGCCACCGAAGACACCCCTTCCGCCACCACCTGAATCACGCCGGCAATTCTCTGCGCGGAGAAATGAAAACCGAACTCAGCGGCTCGCTTTCCGCGAAGCCGATCGTGAATTGGCAAAGGAAGCAGGTCTTTCCGTGCTGTTCCAGTCGGTGATAAGCGGTCGCGTAGCCCGCCTGCAGCTTTTGCAACTCGTCGCCGATGCTCTTGCCTTGCAAGCCAAAGCGCGATACTTCCTCGCTGCGCTCTCTCCAGGTGACCAGGGCCCGCTGCGACTCTTTGAGCAAGCCTTCATAGTCCGAACAGATGGCGGATCCAATGGCAAGTTCTTCCATCATTTCACCCTCACCTTCTCTCGATCCTGCCGAGTTCCATCTTGCTGTGTTCTAGCTGCTGAAGGTGAAGTGCATGTCGGCGGCCACTCGCCTAAGTCCCGCTATTTGATTGAAGTGGCATGAAGACACGCGCTTTTGCAATCGCGTCCCAGTACCCAAGAAAGTTTTACCCACCACCCCATCTTGTAATTCTTACCTGGTGGCGTTCATCTGAGTCGTCTTCGAGTGGACCCGACGGCGCAGCCTGCGGGAACAGCACAAGACATGTTATTCCTACCCCCGTTCGCCTTCGGAATGGGCGGAGGAATCTGCTTTTCTCTGCGTTTTTCTGGGAGCGCCATTCTCCCGAATGGCGTTCATCGCTTCCGGCAACCCGCCAACCTGGAGGTTGGCGCTCCCGGGGATTCGTCGCTTGCACGATTGACGAGCTTCTATCCCCGTGTAACGGGCTGGCTGGGGCAAAGCCCAGCAGCTACAAATGCAGAGCGCGTGAATCATCGGAGGGCACCCGGCGGGGTGGGGCGGCGGCGGTTGAAGAGCAGGCCGCGGCGCGCGGCGAGGCGGCGGCATTCGGCTTCGTCCGGGGGAGGGATAGTGCGATCGGGATCTTGGGAGCCGCGTCGAAGAGAGGGGTCGAAGGGATAGAAGTGGCGAGGGTCGAAGGGGGGATTTGGAGTCGGGGGGACTATGGAGATTGCGGGTTTGGCTAGAGTGGTGGCGGTGGTTGGAGTTGGTGCGGTGGATTCGGCGGGAGTTGGGTTTGCGATTGTCGAAGCTGCGACCGGTGTGGCGGCAGAAGAGTTAGAAGCCGAGTTTTCTGGAATTTGGACGGCTGGCTGGGTGGATTCGATTTTGGTTGGAATGGGGTCATCGGAGCGAATAGCGCTGGGGACGTGCCAGGTGCTCGGGCGGCGGGGGCGGTTGCGCTCTTCGCGTTCGGCTTGGAGTTCGTTGAAGTGGTCGATTTCGCGAAGGGAGCGGAGGAGATTCTGGCAGAGATAGGAGTAGGTGCTTGCCTCTTTGGGGGTGATGCGGCCGCGGACGCGGTTAAGTAGGACGGCCTTAAGGAAGCGGTGAATCTCCACGGGGGAGGAGAGGGCGCCGGCGGCCTCGGTTAGTTCGGCGGCGGCGAGTTGCTCGGGCGTGGGTTTGTGAGTGCCGCAGAAGCGGGGATCGGAGGTGCAGACGGGCTGGGAGCATTGGCGTCCGGATGGGGAGCGATGCTCGCAGCGGGGAAAAGCTAGTTTGGATTCAGACTTAAAGAAATTGAGATTCATTTTGGAACTCCTTGGGGGTACCCCCTGTTTTTGCGTAAGAGACGTAGTGAAAGGACTTACGGCAAGTTCAAAGTTCAAAGTTGAAAGTTCAACGTTGGAAAAGTGGAAGGATAACGCTGAGGCGCCGAGTACGCCGAGGCTCGCTGAGGAAGTGAGGAGAGGAAGAAGGAAGGGTCGGAGGGTTGAGATTCGATGGTTCACCATCTATCATAGCACAGGAATAGTAACGTTGTCAATAGTTATTTATGTGGTACACGTTCGAACGCTGGGGGAAGAAGGCAGGCGGCGGAGGAGATTGGTAATGGGACTCGGGAGCATTCGAATGATTGAGGAAGAAAGCGGGGCCCAGAGGATATCGGTAATCAGTAAGCGAAAGAGAGCCCCGAGCCACACCTTCGCCTTCCTATGGCGGGCAGGCCCTCGTGAGTCGGGCAAGTACGAACAAACCCCGCAAGGATGGGGCACCGTGCCGTCGTCTAATCAGGCTAAAATCGTATAGTGGTGAGTCGAGAAAATATGGAACAACCGGATGAACTTCGCTACCCTGTCCAGGCCGTGGTGGACCTTGCAAAGAATTTCAACCCCGAACATTTCGAATACGCGATTGCCCAGTGCCGAAATGCAATCTCACAGGTTCTAGCTGAGGACAACTCTTCGGAGCAACAAATTGTGCGGGTGCGTATTCTCAAGTACGTTAATCTTCAGCTTGCTCGTGCAGTTCGCTGGATAGATCAAGAGGCCGATCTGATGGCCCTTGGGTGTTGGTTCAGCCGGAAATGGAAAGAGGGCGCTCTCCGTTAGTGAGTATTCCACCCTTCGGGCGGGGATTTTCAAGGCATCGGGATCTACCGATCCGATGGAGATTTGGGGCAGCGCAAGAAGGCAGTCCTCGCACCTTTTGCAAACGGCGCAAAGAGTGCGGCAACAGCAACTTCACAATCGAAATTCACCTGAATTCGACGGCGATTGCCGCAGTGGTACGATCCAACTTCGCCAGGCACGGAACTGGTCTCACCGCCGATTTGTATTGTTCCATCTGCATAACCGAAAGTACAAGTCGGATTGCTGCTCCTTCAGCGACCTGTAAAATGGCAAAATCGCGGTCACCAGCGCGGCCAAGGTGAGGATCACAACCCGACGCAAAGAGAGAGAGGCGGGGCTTGCATGGCAACCTCTGTATCAGGTTAGCCGGAACAACTTCCTTCGCGCGCCAACGATGCCTAATAGCCCGGTACCCAGCAACAGAAAGGTGGCTGGCTCAGGCACCGCGGCTTGGGTCAATTGAAACCCTCGCGGCTCAAACTCCGAAAAGGCAAACGCGGAAGCCGGGGGAAATGATGAATTGACGCTTGTCGCGGCCTCCAAGAAATTGATGCCGCCGACAGAGCTGGGTACGGGCGAAGATCCCTCATTCCAGTCGAACGAGCCAGACCCGGTGCTGAGCACGAGAAAATACTGTCCCGGTGACAATGTGAGATTAACTGGGAACGTGACGGTCGTTCCGGACGGAAGGGAAAAGGAGAAAGTAGCCATCGCGGTGCTCACGGTTGACCCTAGATCGTTCGTCAGGTCGAGCCGTGGGGCGCAAGGGCAAGACACGGCCGTGAGCCCCAGGAGTTCAATGTCATTCAGGGTCACAGTAGTGCCGACCGTAAAAGCTTGAGCGAAAAACGTGCTGCTATTAACATCGGCGGGCTGAATGTTATTGAACCCCGTAAATCCTAAAATGACGCTATCGGCCGCTGCGAGGGGAGAGAGCATCGCGGCGAACAAAATCACGATTGATGCCCTGCAGACAACGCTGGATCTCATGACTCCTCCAAGATTGTGGGCTTCGCTTGTCAACGGGGTCCGAGCGAGGGTTATCTAAGTCGTTGATAGCTTACATAGGCCGGGCTATACGTTTCCGCATCGCCAACAGGAATCCGATCCCAGTCAGCATGAGCCCGACAGTGCCCGGCTCGGGAGTGGCTGTAGTGGGAGTGATCGAGAGGGTCCCCGCATCGTTGGCAAGGGTCGTACCGAAGTCGATCCCCACGACCTGCTCGTCGAGAAAACGGTCGATCAGGGGACCGGGGATGGATAAGACGAATGCCGCACCCGTGGATGTGGCGTTGGCGACCCATTGCATCGGGCCGAAACATCCGTCCATGAGGTTTAGTACCTTCTGCGCGATGTTAGGTCCAGCGCAAGCGAGCGGGATCAGGGAGTGTAGCCCCGCGGTGAGGTCAGAGTCTAGAAATCCAAAACTAAAGCCCTCCCATTGAATAGTTGCGGAGATCGAGGGGGTGGTTGTATCAAAGGCGATTGTGCCGATTGGGAATGGGTCTGAGCCGGACGATTGCGTGAAACTGATCGTGTAATCTGTAAATGAATCCGCGTGGGCGATGGGCGTGCCGATTGCCACCAAGGCTACCGTAAGAATAATCCAGAAAGATTTTCGCATCTTAACCACCTCCCCGTGCCCAGCGTGAATACACAGCCACGCAGGGAGAGTCACTTTTACCCGCACGATCGTCGCCAATCTCGCCCTGCTGAAACGAAACGACTTGCAACACCGGGCGCTGCACACACTGCAGATAACTTGCAGAACTTGAGCAAGGTATTTCTTCTTTTAGTGCGTATATGCGGCCGGGTGCCCCTCGCGGGGTTGGTTCATGCCTGCCCGCCGCAGGCAGGCAAGGGTTGAACTCTACGGAGGGCGGGCGGGCGGCACACCCGCACCACCGCTTACACAAGCGCGACTTCGCGGTCGAAGTGGGGTTTCTTTTCCGCGCGAAGTTTCAACGCGACGCCGCAGGCTGCGGCAATTCGCTCCAGCATTGTTAGCGAGTGGCCGGTGTATTCCGCATCCTCCAGCCGGGCAATCACCGATTGTGTTGTGCCAGCTTTCTTTGCCAATTCCGTTTGGGTATACCCTGCGGCCTCGCCAATCGGGAGATTGCCGTTCCTAGCAAGACAGGTCGGGTGAGCATCTGTCGCGCCCACGGCGCTTTGTGGAGGGATCGCGGAGCAGAGGTGGGAAGGGGTAGGCCGATCTGAAGATCGGCCACTACAATAGAGCAGGACGGCCCGCAAAAGACCGGCTGCAAAAATCTGCATTTATTCAATTGGAAAAATCGATACGTGGAGATTCGCGTAAGCCTACGGTGCACCGTAAGATAGAAAGGTTGGCCTCAGCCAGGAAAAGCTCTGGCAGAACGCACGGTGGTAGAACCATGAAGTCGGCGTTACAAGTCATGAAGTTCGGAGGGACGTCGGTTGGCGACGCCGCGTGCATCGCGCGGGCCGCGCAGATCATTGCCGAAGGCGCGCGGGCGGGAAAGTGCGTCGCTGTCGTTTCGGCCATGAGCGGCGTCACGAATCGCCTGATCGAAGCGGCGAAGACGGCGCAATCGGGCAATGCCAAAGCTGCTCTCGCCATCCTCGACGAACTTGCCGCGAAGCACGAGAGCACGCTCGAAAGCGTGGTGAAAAACCAAGCCGAGCGCGCCAGCGTCAGCGAAAAAATGAAGCAGGTTTTTGCCGAAGGCCGCCGGTTCTGCGAAGGCACCGCATTGTTGCGCGAGCTTTCCCCGCGCACTCTCGATACGATATCCAGCCTCGGCGAACGCCTGTCGGCTCCACTGGTTGCGGCGGCAGTGAAGGAACGGGGACTGGCCGGCGAATCGGTGGAAGCCAGCGAACTGATCGTCACCGACGATTTCCACGGCGGCGCAGATCCCCTGATGAAAGAAACCCGAGCGAAATCACAGGCGCGGATTTTCCCGCTCCTCGAGAAGGGCATCGTCCCGGTTGTCACCGGATTCATCGGCACCACGGAAGATGGTGAGTTAACAACCCTGGGCCGCGGCGGCTCCGACTATTCCGCCACGATTCTCGGCGCCGCGCTGGACGCCGAAGAAGTGATCATCTGGACCGATGTGGACGGCGTGCTGACCGCCGATCCCCGCCTGATCAACGAAGCGCGAACTGTGCCGAGCATTTCCTACCGCGAAGCGGCGGAGCTCGCGTTTTTTGGCGCGAAAGTGCTGCACCCAAAAACGCTGAAACCCGTAATGGAAGCGGCGATTCCCGTTTGGATTCGCAACAGCTTCGCCCCCGAAAAGCGCGGCACAAAAATCACCCCGAAGGGCGGCAGCAACACCGGCGTGAAGGCGCTGACAGCCATCCGCGACGTCACGCTGATCAGCCTCGGCGGCCCCGGCATCGTGGGCCTGACGGACGTCGTTGGCCGGACCTTTTCCACCATCGCGGAAGTACGCGCCAACGTGCTAATGATTTCGCAATCGTCCTCCCAGAACGATATCTGCTTCAGCGTCTCCTCCGCCGACGCGGAGCGCACCATCGAAGCCCTGCGTAAGGAATTCGCGCAGGACCTGAAACACGAAAAAGTCGAGCACATCAACGTGGACCCGAACATCGCCATCGTCGCCGTGGTGGGCGAAAACATGCGCGGCACGCCGGGTGTCGCAGGGAGAACCTTCCAGGCCATGGGCAGGGAAAACGTGAACATCATCGCCATCGCGCAAGGCTCCAGCGAAAGCAACATTTCCTTTGTCATCGAGGAAAGCGCTGTGAAAAAAGCGTTGCTGGCCGCCCACCGGGAGTTCGGCCTGCACCTGCCCACCAACGGAAATTAACCCGCCGATTCTTTGGCCTTCGCTTCCGCGCGCTTGCGGTGATAACGCTCCAGCCCCAGCCACGAAAGTTGCAGCGCGCCGTTGAAAACATAGTGAGAAAGTTCCGCCGGCGAAAGAAACTCCGCCGCTTCCGCGGCCACCGCGCGAGCGAACGCGCGCATCGCCTCGCTCTGCTCCTGCCCGCGGGAAAGAATCTCTCCCGATACCGTGCCCCAATGCTGCAGCCGCTCCTGGTATGCGTTCAGATGGCGCTCCGGTTGATCCGAAAACCCGAAGTGAGTGAGGAACAGCCGTCGCGGACGAAGCTGCGCGATGGCGTCCAGCGAGGCGGTCCACAGTTCCAGAGAAATATCCGGAGGCGGCGTGGCCGGAAGAATGAACGGATGGCCTTCAATCGAGATTCCCGCCGTGTCTCCAACGTAGGCCACACGCTCGGTGGCATCGAAATAAGAGACATGGTGCGAAGCGTGGCCCGGTGTATAGAGCACGCGAAGCTCCCGCGCTCCGAGAGCGAGAGTTTCTCCGCCCTGCAGAATGTGCAGGTTGGATTCGGGGACCGGAAGGAAATCACCGAAGAGAGTCCGCATGTCCTGGCCATAAAGGCGCCCGGCGCTGTCCAGCAATTTTGCCGGGTCGATCATATGCGCGGCGCCGCGAGTGTGGACGTAAACCTGAAGCGCTGGATTTTCCTGAACCAGGGCGCCAGTGGCGCCGGCATGGTCCAGGTGGATGTGAGTCAGCAGAATGGCGTTCAGGTCAGCCACGCGAAGGCGATGCAGGGCGAGTTGTTCCCGAAGGTTCGCCAGCGTGGATCCCGGGCCGGGGTCGATCACTGCGGCAAAATTATCGGAGCGGAGGAGAGCGGCGGCGATGCACCGGGCTTGCCCGGTCCAGTTCAGGTCAAGCAGAGCAGAGGCAACCATAGGGGATAAAGTGTATCGCAGGACGCGCAGGGAAAGGGGAGGCGGCTGGAGCCCCGGATCGGCGCGCCCCGGTGGTTCATTTTAGGAAATGCTTGCAGAATGATGAACTTATGGAATATGCTTCCCCCGCAGCAGCTTGTTTCATTCCGCCACTGCATCAATTGTTTGCAAGACTGGTGTGAAACCGCCCCCATTTTGGAGAAGCAAGTGGTTTGCTGTTTATTGTCCTGCGTCGCCATCCAGCATTGCAGCTGAAATTGATGATAAGGATGACGCAAGGAACGGATGGGATTTTTAGTTTCGACTATGGAGGAAACAATGCGCAAATGGAGTTTAATCGCGGCAATCGGCGCTCTGATCGCTCTGCCACTCTGTGCGCAGCAGAAAGACGCCAGTACAGCAAACAGCAGCAAGACCACGGAATCGACCAACGCGGTTCCGCCGAGCGATTTCAGTATCGCTCCCGCTTCGCCAAATCTCTTCGCGATGCCGGCGCCCGCGGCCAAGCCCGCGGACGTCTTCTCGGATTGGTCCAACAACCCCTGGAACCGCCATGCCTGGGGTCAGCTGACGCCGAGATTCGAAGTGGCGGGCATGTTCAGCTACATCAACTTCTGCCCGTGCTCGTTTAAGAATTTCAACGAACTCGGAGCGACCGGTTCGTTCGCCTATAACGTCAACAAGTGGCTGGGTATCGTTGGAGAAGTGGGCGGCTATCGGTTCGACCGGCAGATCTTTGTGCTTGATACCACCACCAATACGGAATCACTCGCGACGATCAGCGGGAACATGCAGACCTACCTTTTCGGTCCCCGCCTGAACCTGCGGCGCTTCGATCACTTTGTGCCTTTCGGCGAAGTTCTCTTCGGCGCGGCACATGGCAGCAGCCAGCTTACCGGCGACAAGTCGCAGGGCGCGTTTGCAATGGCGATAGGCGGCGGCGTGGATGTAGTGCTCACCAAATATCTTGCATGGCGCTTTTTCCAGGCGGACTACCTGATGACCAATTTTTCCGGAAGCTTGCTCAGCGCCAGCGGCCGGCAGAACAACTTCCGAATCGGCACCGGCGTCGTTCTGCGGTGGGCCTATCCCCCAGCTCCGGCAAAACCGAATCATCCGCCGGTGGCGGCCTGCTCAGCGGCGCAGCCTTCGGTCTTCGAAGGTACGACAGATCCAGTGGCGATCCACGTGAACGCCACGGACGCCGACAACGACGCTCTCACCTACAGCTACACCGCGACCGGCGGCACCGTGGATGGCACGGGGCCGGATGTTCGCTGGAGCCCGTCGGGCCTGGCGATCGGCAATTACACGGTCACCGCCAAGGTGGATGACGGCCACGGTGGAACCGCAAGCTGCGCCACGGATATCGCCGTGGCCAAGCGGCCGAACCAGCCGCCGGTCATTTCCTGCGCGCCGGAACGCAACCCGATTATCTCGGGCGAGCGCGTGAACATTGTTTCGACGGCCAGCGATCCGGACGGCGATCCGTTGACCTTCAGCTACGTCACAACGGGCGGCCAAATTTCCGGCACCGGCCCGGTCGCTCAGTTTGATTCCACCGGCCTCGCCGCCGGCAGTTACTCGATCACGTGCACGGCCGACGATGGCCGCGGTGGCCGCACCAGCGCGCCCACGGCGGTTGACGTGCAGCAGCCGGCGCCGCCGCCGCAGGCCTCCAAGGTCGGCGACTGCGGTTACACGAAGCTCGGGGCAGGCCGCTTCGACAACGCCTGCAAGCGCGTGGGCGATGACGTGGCCCTGCGCCTCAAGAGCGAACCGAACGCCAAGCTGGTGATCGTCGGCTACGCCGATCCCAAGGAACCCAACGCCAAGAAGCTGGCGCAAACCCGCGCCGACGGCGCGAAGAAGTATCTCGCCGAGAAGGAGATCGATCTTTCGCGTGTCTCCACCCGCGTCGGGACCGCTTCCACCGAAAAGGGCTCGGAGAAGGCCAACCGCCGCGTTGACTTCATCTTCGTGCCGGAAGGCGCAAACTACTAAACCCGCTTCCGCGGCGCGGACGGTTTTGCCGTCTGTGTCGAGAGGGAATCTGGAAACCGGCAACCGGGCTCTCCGAAATATATTTCGGAGAGCCCGGCTCCTTTTCTGGAAGGCTTTGAAGATTCGCGGAAAAGTTCGGAGCCACAAGGCGGGTGGCCAGCTGACGCAGTCGGGTTTTTGCCTGCGTTGACCAATTCTGTTGGGACTGGCGAGTTCAGCTTCAGGCGGGTACTTTCGTCAAGAGGGTGCCGGACCCTTTCGGTTTTGAAAAGGGTCGGCCTGCTTCTCTTTCTGTTTCTTTTCGTGCATTACATTTTGTATCACTCCAGGCCATCACTCACATTATGGCTGCAAGCTATCGAGACTAATCAGCCCCGGTTCTCCGGTGGCGTAATATGAAAAACTGCTCCACGGCCAATCTTTCGGGTGTTTCACCAGCTTCCGCTTCACGGGATTCGCGTGCATGTAATCCAATTTTCCCGCATTTTCGGCTTCGTGTACACATTGAAATCGTAGAACCGGCGTTGCCAGAATCGCCGAAGGTCCCCTTTATCCTCGGGGAACTGCAAAGGCAATTGTTGCCACGGAACCTTACGCCGTTTTCCCCTCATTTTGCGCGACACCCGCTGTTTCAGAATCTGCAGCACCCGGGAAGGAGTCAACCATTTCGGCTCGCTGATCAGCAAGTGCACATGTTCCGGCATCACCACGTACCCGAGCAGGAGGAAATCGTGCTTGGCCCGTACCTCGCCCAGCATTTTCAGGAACAGATTCCTGGCCCGCACGGTGCCCAGCAATGGCCGCCGCTGATAACAGCTGAAGGTGATGAAATGCAGGTCGCCACGGCCGGTGTAGCGTTTCGGTTTGATTCTCACAAGAGAAGAAAAGCCCACCCTTTCTCCGAATGTTCAGCCCCATGACATCCTTTACAGGTTGTCCCTAGACATCCTTTACACTCCGGCGCGCGCGAAGTGCGCGCCGGAGTTGGCC